>Ga0315280_10000169_pt1 | contig 123494 bp, 139 predicted proteins | sample YL17G06_40_MG_FD_203697 | JGI IMG/M metagenome (GOLD analysis project Ga0315280, IMG submission 203697) | Sediment microbial communities from Yellowstone Lake, YNP, Wyoming, USA - YL17G06_40 | ecosystem: Environmental > Aquatic > Freshwater > Lake > Sediment | place: USA: Wyoming | collected... | reverse complement strand
ATTCAAAGAGCCGCATCGCCACACAGGTTCATTCTAGCGCCCGACCGCAGAGGTCAGCCTGTTGCCGAACCCGGCCAACCACAAGAGAATATAGTCAAAGAAGCTCTTTCATCTTTTCTAGCGCGTGAATTTGTGTGTGGTAGAGATGGTGGGCCGGGCCGGATTTGAACCGGCGACCACACGGTTCCTACATGAATAAAATCTGTTTATCAGCCGTGTGCTCGTTGGCGTGCAACTGCACCTAACCAAGCTGAGCCACCGGCCCGCATTAATCGTGAGCTAGTGCAAACTTATTAAGATTATTCGATTAGAAATACGTCAGCTAGATTACGGCTTGTCGAGTAGAAGAGTTATTAGGGTTTGGAAGCTTAATTTTAGATGGTGGTGGTTAAATGGAGGAGAGAATGGTTGTTGGTAGGATAAAGCATTACTACCCTAAGATCAATGTTGCGGTTGTTGAGCTGAATGCACGTCTCAGCATTGGAGACAAGATTCTGATCAAGGGGGGTACTACAAACTTCGAGCAGACAGTGGATTCGATGCAGATGGAGCATAAAAATGTTGAGAAGGCTGAAAGCGGTCAATCAGTTGGAATTAAGGTTATTGATACGGTTAGGGAAAACGACGTCGTGTACAAGTAAAACTTCAATCAAATATCGATTTCCATTACGCCCCAGCATGTTAAGAAGTAGGATGCAGGCGAAAAAGCGAAAATGGAATTAAGGCAACGCAGGATATTTGGGAGATCTGAGATTCAACAGCTCTTGGCAGCTTGGGTAATTTTAGGATTCTGTTTTTCTGTAAGCAGAATATTGGAGGATTGGAGGATATTTCCAGTAGCCCTATTGACCCTAGGTTTAGGCTTCATTTTCCATGAGCTTTCTCATAAGTTTACAGCTCAGAAATTTGGTTGTTTAGCTGAGTTTAGACTTTGGTGGTGGGGATTAATCCTAGCTTTGGTGTTGGCTGTGGCTTCAGGTGGAAGGGTTATCTTCGCTGCGCCTGGAGCAGTCTACATATTTCCGTTTAGGCTGTCAAGCTGGGGTTATGGTATTACCCGCAGGGAGAATGGGTTGATATCAATAGCTGGGCCAGCGGCAAACATCGCTATTGCGTTGTTGTTTCTGTCGCTATCCTATCACGGCGGAATTATGGGAGTCATTGGGTATAATGGCTTTATGATTAACCTTTGGCTGGCAGCTTTCAACATGCTTCCTTTCTCGCCTCTTGATGGTGGAAAGGTTCTTTCATGGAACCCGATTATATGGGCTTTGGTTGCAATACCGTTGTGGATATTTATGTTTCAGCCATTCCTGTTTTTCTGATGCTTCGCTTATTGACGGGTTTTAGGGGTGTAAGCAAGTTTTGATCAGGAACGGTTGGACATCCGCGTATATCTATGAGCTTAGGTATTTCTTCCTGCTAACCATATGTTTGTTTTTCGCTACGCTTGGGCTGGGTTATGTGCTTGGTGAAGTGCTTTCTTCCAGCGTTCTCGAGGTGCTTCGTCAAATTTTCGGCGGGGTTGGTGAGGTTAATCCTGTATGGCTTATGCTGTTCATCTTCCTAAATAATTCTGTGAAGAGTTTTTTCGCAATCTTGCTTGGAGTTTTATTCGCCATAGTCCCGCTGTCATTCGTAGCTCTGAACGGCTTTGTGTTGGGGGTAATTGTCTACGAGATGGTTCGTTTGAAAGGTGTCCTATATGCTTTTGTTCTGCTTGCGCCTCATGGGGTTATTGAGATACCTGTCATCCTGTTCAGTTCAGCCATAGGCGCTCGTTTGGGTTACGAGCTGATCAAGAGGATTAAAGGGGAAGGAAACGTTGGCGATGAACTTAACATCGGGGTTAGATTTTTTATTCGATATATCTTGCCCCTATTGCTGGTGGCAGCTATAATCGAGGCATTTGTTACACCACTAATCGCATCAACACTATTTTGATGCAGATTGTTCTGCCCTAATATCACAGTGGTTGAAGTGAAGAGGGCACAAATGGGCTCCGGCAATGGTGATAGATGCAACGAAGAAGTGGTCTTACCCACCTATAGCTCTACCGCCAAAGGAATACCTCGATATGGTGAAGGAAAAATGGAGCAGATACGGGTTACCCGGGCTTGAAATATAGGGTTTCAACTGCATGGTACACTTCCCTATCTTGGAAGTCTTCCAGCAGCCTCCATCTTTTCTGCAACATCTTGTAGTTCCAATCTCTCTAGACAGTTTCTTGTGGGCAGCCCTGTTTCAACATCCCAGTCCATCCCACGATAGAACTCCTCCTTCATCAATTCAAGGTCCTCAGCTTTAACCGTCCGCCCCCTCGCTGCTCCATCAGGCAATGGATCTTCCAGAAGCCTCCTAGGCAGAACATCGTCAATCCGACTTAACCCCATACAAGCATTGAACGCCCGCTCTAACGTTATGATTCTTTCACCTATTGTTTCAAGGTCCTTAGCGGTTACAACCTCCCCTCTGACGGCTGTGAGAAGGCTGGCAATATTTTCCAAGGAAATTGCGTTATTTATAAACGTGCATAGTTCAGCGCAGTCGAATAGAACACGCGAAATCGCCAGGCTCTTCAACATTTTCCCTTTCCCCTCAACCTCGAACTGAATTCTCTTCACAGTCTCCACACGGGCAGGCAGACCTAAAGAATGGTGGCAGCCCCCTCGACTTCCAACAGCGAACTGCAATCCCTGGCCGAAGGCGCCTCTTGGGTCGTATCCACCTAGCTCCAATCCTTTAACATGCATAGCAAATCTCTCTGAGCCCCGGCCTATCTTTTCAGCCAGCCTCCTCGTTCCCTCAGCTAAAGTATCGCCGAAACCCTGTCTATAAGCGCACATCTTAACTGCCTTAACCACTGTGTCGTGGTTGCCGAAGTTGAACTCAAGCCCACCTGTATCCTCCTTGGTGATTAATCCTTTTCCAAAGCACTCCATTGCAAATGCTATTGTTACCCCTGTTGACATGGTGTCTAGACCAAGGTTGTCACAAAGCATATCCGCGGTGATCAGCGCCTCGGGGGAGTCAACTCCACAGCATCCTCCAAGGGCATAGAGAGTTTCGTACTCAGGGCCTTCTGTCAAAGACCCGGCGTAGGGGCCCTCCCTCACCAAGGTTATCTTGGCGCATCTTGTAGGGCAGCCGACACAGCCTGTGTCACGTATCACAAAGTTATCTCTTAAGCGTGGATAGGAAATCTTCTCAGCTCCCTCAAACGTGCCGCTTGTCCAATTCCTAGTTGGGTAGATCCCCCATCCACTGCATGTCAACGATCCATCCTGCGTTCCGCTTAGGGGGAAATCCTTCCTTGGACCTGGGTTTTCCCGTATGGATCTATGGATCTCCTGAAGAGTTGATGAGAACAACTCTCTATTCGCCACAAGCGGCCGTTTTGTCCCTCTAAATGCAACAGCCTTCAGATTCTTGGATCCCATAACCGCTCCTGCTCCTCCTCTTCCGAACGCTCTTCTGTTGTCTGTTATGACTGAGGAGAATTTCACCAGCCTTTCACCTGCCGGACCTATCAGCGCTATCCGGCTATCCGCACCTACTGTTTCTTTGATAAGTCGAGAGGCTTCGAAGGTTGGGACACCCCAAAGCCATTCTGCATCCCTGAGAACAGCTTTTCCATCATCAACGGATAGGTATACAGGTTTTTCAGTCCTCCCCCCCACGATGATTGCGTCGAAGCCCGATCTCTTGATTGCAGGTCCAAAGTCTCCCCCAGCCACAGAGTAGAGGTATATTCCTGTAAGCGGCGACTTGGTTGTTAATGTGCATCTGGCGCTTGTTGCAACACCGCTTAAGGGCCCTGTTGCAAAGATTATCCTGTTGGCTGGGCTTAAGGGATCAACATCTCTTTCAACTTCATCAAACAGTATTTTTGCAGCTAAACCCCGTCCTCCAATGAATTTCCTTGCATAATCAATCTTCAGCGGCTCATCACTTATCTTCATCGTTGTCAAGTTAACTCTTAGAATCCTGCCTAGATATCCCTCCATAGTGCTTCACCCTAACTATACCGCTGATTACCCTATGACAAAATATAGTTTGTTATTGGCTGCAAAATAAGCTTAAAAACATAATGGACCATTGGTGGGTTAACCCAGAACTTTCCAAACTAATAACCGTGGTTCAAGTGAGTTAGGGATATAGGGAAGAAACGCCTAATGCGCAACATGCCCAAAGGGGAGGTGTCTAACAAGCCGTGGCAGAAGTTTTCTTTCTAGATTATAGTAAGGAAGGAGAAATCCTATCTCGTCTTCAGTTACTTTTCCAAAAATCAGGTATGGTAGGCATGATTGCGGAAGGAGCTTCAGTTGCTGTGAAGGTGCACATGGGTGAACTTGGAAATTTAACATATCTTAGGCCGGTGTTTGTTCGGAAAGTTGTGGACATGGTGAAGACGGCTGGGGGGAAACCTTTCGTTACAGACACAACCACCCTTTACCAGAATAAGCGTTTCACAGCCCGAAACTATCTTGAGACCGCCGCCTACAATGGGTTCAGCCCTGAGACCCTTAAGGCACCCATAGTTATAGCTGACGGCGAGGAGGGCTACAGCGGCTTCAAGATTAAAGTTGAGAGAACAGTCAATGGATGCGGATTGAAGGAGATGGAAGTTGCCTCCGGATTTTCGAAGGCAGACGCTATGATAGTTTTATCCCATGTGAAGGGCCATAATCTCTCTGGGCTCGGTGGAGCATTAAAGAACGTTGCGATGGGCTGCGTTACGAAGAAGGGGAAAGCAGCCCAGCATTCCGTGCATATCCCACAACTTGACGAATCTAAGTGTGACGGCTGCGGCGTATGTGTTAAAGTATGTGTCTTCAACGCTCTAAGGCTGGAGGGAGGAAAGCCGGTCAGAAACTTGAAAAAATGTATGGCCTGCAGCCTATGCCTCTTCGAATGCCCGAAGAAAGCTTACTATTGGTCTAGAGGCTCCAAAGAAGTTTTCCAAACATATCTGGCCCACTCAGCCTATGCGGTCCTCAGCACATTCAAGGAAGGTAGAGTTGGCTTCCTAAATTTCGTTCAGGACGTAACGCCGCTCTGCGACTGCTGTACGCCCTCCGGTCAAGTGGTGGTAGGTAACATGGGCATTCTAGCCTCAAAAGACCCGGTGGCCATCGACAAGGCTTCCCTTGACCTCATAGACAAGTCACCGCCTATAGGACACCTCACAGTAACCCCTCCAGACTTTTTGGGGAAAATAAATGAGACAAGCTCGCTGATTCACCTTGAGGTAGCCCAGAAACTCGGCCTTGGAAGCCTAATCTACCAGCTTATCGACATCTAACGAAACACATACGTTTCTTAAGCCCTAAGCTTCTTTCTTCCCTACTATAGCACCGTTACTAAAAAATGTATGGAGCCCCGGGCGGGATTTGAACCCGCGACCCGTAACTTTCACGACCAGCATTTACGAGGTTCAGCTTAACCGTTGGGTTCTCTACTGCTCTACCAGCTGAGCCACCGGGGCACCTATGGTGATTATGGCTTTAGAATTTAATAAATGGTAGGCTCATCATGTTTATTGGTTGCTGAACCTTGAAAACTGCTGGTTTGGTTGGGGAAGCTAAGCTAAGAGACTTCTTGGTCAAGTTTCTTGAGAGAGACCCGAAGGAGATTCTAGGCTATGGAGATGATGCTATAGCAATTAAGATAGGTGGTGGAAAAGTTCTGGTTGCGCACACTAACATGCTTGTCGGCTCAACAGATATTCCGCTTGGAATGGGTTGGCGTCTTGTCGGAAGGAAAGCTGTGGTGATGAACGTTAGCGACATAGTCTGTAAGGGAGCTAGACCTCTGACCATACTTTTCTCTTGGGGTGTTCCAAGAGGATTCAGGGTTAAAGCTGCTAGGGATGTTGCCTCAGGTCTTAACTCAGCAGCCAGAGAGTGCGGAATCTACGTTACAGGAGGCGACCTAGGTGAATGTGAAGACTTCGTTTTAGCTGGAACAGCATTTGGCCTGGCGGAAGCTGACAGGATTATTGGCCGAAGTGGCGCTGCTCCAGGAGACCTACTCGCAGCAACAGGCTCCTTTGGTTTAACCGGTGTTGGCTTCAAGATTCTTCTGGAGAGGTTTAAGACTTCAGGTTTAGTGAGGAGAAAAGCCCTGAACTCTGTTTATAGGCCTAGGGTTAGGCAACGTGAAGCCTTGGCTGTTGCCGGTGTAGGCGCAGCTACAGCTGGGATGGACTGCAGCGACGGGCTTGCGGCTTCTCTACATTGGCTTTCAAGGATGAGCGGTGTAGGCTTCATCATCCACCATATTCCGATTCCTAGGGAAGTGAAGAGGTTTTCCTTAAGCTATAGGCTTGATCCGATTGATCTTGCTCTCTACGAAGGCGGGGAGGAGTATGAGCTTATCTTCTGCATAACGCCTAGAAAGTGGGCTGATGCTGTTAAGGCTGTTAGCAGGGTTGGTGGAGCGCTTCACAAGATTGGTGTTGCAATGAAGCGGAAGAGAATAGTCTTAGAGATCCCGGGGAGAGCTGGGGAAGTTGTTAAGGATAGGGGTTGGCAACACTTCCGTAAGTGGGGAAAATAGAGCTTTGCTCGTTAGCTTAAGGTGTTGAGAATAGCTAAGCATGCGTAGATGGCTTCCTCCATCCTCACAGTTTCAGTTCCCTGGTTCGGAACCATGTTCACAATGAAGTTAGCCACATCCTCAACATTCAGGTTTTCCCTAGCAAGAATCTCTTTAAGTCCTTCCTCAGGTGAGCCGAAGGCAACCAGACACTTTCCAGCATTGGTGAACCTGTCAGCAACATCCTTAATCTTCTCCTTAATTGGGTTACCGTGCTTTGAGGTTGCTATGACTAGGTCAGCCCCACTGCGTCGAAGTGCTTCACCAAGCGTTGTTCCACAGTCCTTCACCCTGTAGCCCCAGTAGTGTGGAACCTGATCCCGTGAAACAAGCCTAAACTGGTTAGGCCCATCCACCCTCACCGTGACACGGGTTTTAGATGCCAGCCTAGGCGTGAAAACCTTGATGGGTTTGCCTATGCCCACATCCACCATGGAGCCGCCCTCATCAAACCTTAGGAGAACACCCTCACGGTAGGCTCCAGACTCAAGCTCACCCCTAACCTCAGCTGGATGATGCGGTGTCTGAAGAGGCGGAAGGATTCCTAGGTAACGTAGCTGCGGATCTATAGGGAAAAGAATCTTCCTAAGGTATTGAGGTGTCTCCATATACTGAAGCACATTCAAAAGAAGCTTAACGTCACTTCTGCTTAATCCAGCTCTATCTCTATAGACAAGAATCTCCTGAACCCTAAAGATAGCTGCAGCCCTAGCCACCAAGCCTGCTCTGAAGGTCTTCTCCCTAAGATGAGGCGTATCTGAAACTAGAGACGCAGGTATCGCAATAACAAGCTTAGGCTGATGCACATGGTAACCCTCCAAACCAACTCTCAACTATCTTATCAGGCCGCAGACTTAAATCACTAGAGGTTGAAGTCAAGTTCTGTTAAGTATGTCTGGAAAGGGTACATGGCTCTATACATGGGAGGGATACGGTTTTTTAGGCAAGGTTTCCCCACGTATCGACTTTCATTATGGTATGAGGCATCCTCTCCAATTTTTTGGAGGAGAAGCCTCAATCCCATCCAAAAAATCGAAGGGAGGGGGGTTGATTTCACCATAGTCATGTTTCAGAGTTATGAGAACAAAGCGGGTAAGCATGAAATTAAGTGATTTTCATGAATTAAGAAGAAATAGGCGGGTATAGGAGGCATATCAATGTTTGCAGTATCAGTTAACCTGAATTAGGGATTGATTCTCCGGTTTAATGCTGTAAGGATAAGGAGCTGAACGTTTTTTCAGCCACATCGTCTCCAGCCATCTCCACAGCCCTTATCTTCCTAAACTTGTATCCGCAGCTTCTGCAGTTGTAGGCGGTTATATGCATAGTCTTTCTCTTAGCTCTCTTCGTCTTCATATCCCAAGACTTCACTGTTTGAACATCTTCGCTTCTGCAGTTAGGGCATGCTGTCAATGAACAAAGCCTCCAGTAGGTTTGATGAGTGAAGCCAGCCTTAAAGGTTAATTACTCATTCCCTGTTGAAAACAGGCTTTTGAAGCTGTGAAATGTAGTTGGTTGTGTATATGCAGGAAATCTTCAGGCTAGATAAGTTCAATCTCTATGAAAACCTTGTCAGGCATCCTAATCCTCATCAGCCTCTTCAGAAAACGCTCGTTTGGATCAACATCAATCAGGCGCTTATGAATTCTCATCTCATACTTGTCCCATGTGTGGGTTCCTTGGCCGCAAGGCGTTTTCCTCGTAGGAACATTAAGCTTCTTCGTAGGCAGAGGTATTGGTCCGCTAAGCTTAACCCCAGTCTTGTCAGCTATACTCCTTATTTCACTGCATATTGAGTTTAAGTCTTGAGGATCTGTGCTCGAAAGCCTAATCCTAGCCTTACTGACCACCCATACCAATCTCCGAAGAGCTTAGTGAAAAGAAATGCTCTGAGTTTTTAGAAAGCCTATGAACTACGCCTTCTCAGTGATCTCCTTAACAACGCCCACAGCCACAGTCATACCCATATCCCGGATAGCGAAGCGCCCCAGCTGAGGAATATCCGAGTAGGACTCGATAGCAAGGGGCCTTAAAGGCCTCATCTTAACAATGGCGCTGTCGCCAGTTTTGAGAAACGAAGGCTTCTCCTCAATAACCTGACCGCTCCTAGCATCAATCTTCTTCATAAGCTCAGTGAACGTCGTCGCCATGGTCGCTGTGTGAGCGTGAAGCACAGGCGTGTAGCCCTGAGCGACTGCTGTAGGATGGTGGATCACTATGATCTGACCTACAAACTCCTTCACAACCGTTGGGGGATTATCTGCTTTTCCGCAAACATCGCCCCTGCGGATATCTGTTTTAGCTATACCTCTAACGTTGAATCCAATGTTGTCTCCTGGAATCGCCTGAGGAATATTCGTGTGATGCATCTCTACGGATTTACATTCGCCAGCTGTGCCTGAGGGCATGAACACAAGCTTATCGCCCGGCTTTAGGATCCCTGTTTCAACCCTTCCAACAGGAACTGTTCCAGCACCTGTAATTGCGTAGACGTCCTGAATAGGTATCCTCAAAGGTTTGTCTGTTGGTTTCGGCGGAGAAACAAAAGTATCCAAGGTCTCAATTAAGGTTGGACCCTTATACCAAGCTGTTTTCTCACTCAGCTTCACAAGGTTATCTCCCTTCCAGCCTGAGACCGGTATAAACTTAATCTTGGAAACATCGAAGCCGACAGCTGTAAGCAGCGACTTAACCTCCTTCTCACACTCATCAAAACGTTCCTTAGCATAGTTCACCGTAGCGTCATCCATCTTCGTCAACACCACAATCAACTGGTTAACTCCAAGAGTCCTTGCCAAAAAGGCATGCTCCCTCGCTTGGCCGCCTGGCCCAACACCAACTTCAAACTCACCCTTCTTGGTTGAAATAACCAGTATAGCGCAGTCAGCTTGACTTGTACCAGTAATCATGTTTTTGATGAAGTCCTTATGCCCAGGACAGTCGATGATCGTAAAGTAAATCTTAGGAGTCTCAAACTTCCTGAACGCTAGGTCGATTGTTACACCGCGCTCCCTCTCCTCCTTAAGCTCATCAAGAACAAATGCAAACTTGAAAGTGTCTCCTCGCCCAGTACTCTCAGACTCCTTAGCGTAATCCGAAATAGTTTTCTCATCTATGTAACCCGTAAGGAAGAGCAAATGTCCAGTAAGTGTGCTCTTCCCATGGTCCACATGACCAATTACGACTAGATTTAGGTGAGGCTTCTCAGACATGTTGCATCTACACACCTACACAATTCTTAGTGGTTAAAATACATGCAAGTATTTAAGCGTTAATTAAGTAGCTGAAAACAGTTACTTAACCGCCTAGTAATGTAGCCTATCCAACATGAAGTCAACGCTACCAAGAATCATAGTGAACAATCTCCTCAAGCGGCTTCCTTCGAGAAACCTCACCCTTCTCCTCAGCCGGGTAGCCAAGAGGGGTCATAGCAACAACACGAACATCAGCCGGTATTCCAAGACACTTCTTAGCCTCACCCTCATCAAAGGCAGCGATCCAACAGGTTCCAAGACCTTCCTCAACCGCTGCGAGCACCATGTTCTGCATGGCAATAGCAACATCAACCTTCCAGTACTCTTCACCGTCACCTCTAACCCAAGCCTTAGAGGGTTCAGCGCATGCCACTATGATTACAGGTGCATCCGCAAACCACTCCTTATCGTAGGACCTCCTCAACATACTTCTAACCTCAGGCTTTTTAACAACGATCAAGTGCCACGGCTGCCTGTTCGCTGCTGAAGGCGCAAGCCTACCGGCTTCGAGAACGCGTAGAAGCTTTTTCTCCTCAACTTCCTTCAACATATATTTACGTACACTTCGCCTAAACCGAATTGCCTTAAACACTTCCAAGAGGAACACCAACCTTGCTCAATCAGACACAAACTAAAAGCAATGCTGTTCTATAATATAATAGCATTGCTCCAGAATTGTTCACCAATATTCTATGTAAAGTCTGGTAGAAACAGGTTCCCGATTGAGGCTTTTTCCAAAAAATTAAAATGCCTCCGGTTCAACAAGTTTTTCAGAGGCGAAGTCTCATGTCGTGGGATGAATGGTTTAAGAGACGTAGACGTTCCCCCTTCTTCGACATATTTGAGTCCCCCTTCCGCTTTGCATCCGGCGACATAGACGAATTTATGAGAGAGATGGAGAGGAGGATGGAGGAGTCTTTCAAGGAGTTCAGCGGCAGTGTTCCGAGAAGCCTAGTTCGTGAACGTAAGCTTCCTGACGGAAGCATCGTCAGAGAGATGGGGCCCTTCGTTTACGGCTACTCAGTAACTCTAGGGCCAGATAGGAAGCCTATTGTAAGGGAGTTCGGCAACCTTAAGCCTTCACCCATTAAGCCCGGTCTGGATGTTAAGGAAACTCGTGAACCCCTAGTGGATACGATGTCAACAAACGGCGAAGTTAAAGTTGTGGCTGAGATACCTGGGGTTGACAAACAGGACATTAAGCTCCATGCTACGGAGAACACGTTAACAATTTCAGTTGACACAGCTGAAAGGAAGTACTATAAGGAGCTTGAGCTACCAAGTGAGATTGACCCTCAAACAGCGAGAACAACATATAAAAACGGGGTTCTTGAGGTGACTTTGGAGAAGATTAAGGAGAAGAAACCTAAAGGCTTCTCATTAAAAATTGAGTGAAGCAAAAGGAAGCATTGAACAGCCCTTCATCAGCTGCCATTAGTATCCTCCGATTTTTTATACAATTTTCCCGATGTAACACTAGTTAACCATCCTGATCCTAATGCCGCTTTTAAGCAAAACCATCTGTGAAGCTTCATATTTAGCTCTGCCTTTCCTATGGAGGAAACCAATATCCCCGCCAACAAACGCAGCATCTAAATCGAAGGGCATACTAATTGAAACCTAATTTTAACCTTATTTCATACGGTATGTTTATATTCACCTACAGCCCTGTTTTGTTGGGGATTAAGAGATGGAAACAGGATTTAGGGAAGGCGAAGAAATAGAAGGTGTGTATGGTCGTTTTGTTTTCAGCAGCGGCAAATGGATAAAGAAGAAAAGGTTGGTTGGTAGGTATTAGAGATGAAGCAAACTGTTTATGTCTGGAAATATGAGTTGTGTAGTTGCAGCACGGTTCAGCTGGGTAAACGTTGGGTGTGTCCTAACAACAGGTATCATCCATTGATAGCTGTGGAGGAAAGAAGGTGAAAAAGCATGGATAAGAAGGTGTTTATGCAGAATCCTGTTATTGTTAAGTGGCTTGATAGGCTGGGAAGCAAAGCAACAAAAAGAAGCTATGGCGACCAGCTTCACCGATATTTCGTTTGGCGGCAGCAGCACGGCCTAGAAGCAGATTTGATGAAGGTCTTACAGGATCAGGAGCGGAGGCTACTGAAGGCTGACAGCATAACGGAAAGGGTGAAACACACAGATGAAGCTTGGAGCTGGGTTAAGAGTTTAGGTCACAGTGAAGGATATAGAAACGCAGCTTGGTCTGCGGTTAAAAGCTTCTATGCCAAAAACGATTTAGCTCTTCAGGGAACAGAGAAATATGCTGGGCTTATTAAGATTCAGCGTAAAGTTTTCAGTAAGCCAGCTGCGACCTGGGAGCAGGCGAAGCAGCGGATACAGTGCTTACACTCAAAAAAGTCACGGAACAGCAGGATGTATGAGGCTGCTTACATGATACTGCTGAAAAGCGGTATGAGAATCGGGGATCTCTGTAACGCCTTTAACGTGGTGCCTCTGAGCACTGGGCTGCTGGAGAAGCTTGATATTCTTAAGATTGAGCTGGAAACAGATGCTGGCATCAAATATTTCACCTATATTGACCGTGAAGCTATTGAAGCGATTTTACGTTACCTCTATGAAGTTCGAGGACTGAAGAAAGGCGACATGGTGAAGCCGCCGATATTTGTTAACCGAAATGGAGAGCCTCTGAAAGAAAAAAATCTGATGGAGACTATGATAGCTTTGAATAAGAGCTTGGGAGATGAGATGTTTCTAAAGGAGGTTGAAGGAATAAGGAGAGGTGTTTTCAGCTGCCACGATTTCCGTAAGGTGTTTAGAACTGCATGCACGCAGGCTGGGTTAGAGGAAAGATTCAGTGAATTTTTCCTAGGACACAGCGAATACGTCAGTGGCTTAAAGGCAATTTACGATAAGAGCCCGGAGCTCTATGAAAAGCAGTTTGAGAACGAATATCGCAAAGTCTCCAACCAGCTGTTGTTGTGGAAGCCGCCTGAAAAGGTTAATCCCGTTGCGGAGAGAACTATAACTAGGTTGGAGGAAGCTGAGGAGAAAGGCTGGATTACCAGGGAGGAGCGGAAACTTTTGGAGGAAACTGTGAAAGTGAATTATGATGGATGGGATGAGGAAGACTATGAGAATATGAAGCAAACAGTTCATAGGCCACAGAAGGCTGAGAGGAGAGAGATGGAGAGGAAGCAGAAAACAAGGAAAGCCACTAAGCCTAATGGCGGCAAACCCTATGAAAGCAGGATTGTAGGTGAAGCTGACCTGCTTGGCTTTCTGGATGAAGGCTGGGAGCTAATCAAAGAGGTAGGTCAAGGCAGATTCATAGTTCGCAGAAGAAACAATGTTTCGGAAGATTAAGGGTTGCTCAGATTTAACCTACCTCTTTTCTGGCCAGCCTAGAATGTCTTTCAGGCTATGCTTCAGGGTTGGCTTAATGTTTTCCTCAGTTATGGATATGGCTGAAAACGGTAAATGGGGTAGCAGCTGGGAATGGTGTGACAGGTGGGAACGGTATTACTGGTGCCAGCGGCTTAGCAGCAGCTTCAGAATCATTGTTTTTAGGTTCATTTTCAGGTGTTTTCAGGATAGGTATGCTCTGGGAACCGTTCCCACTGTTCCCACCTGTCACCTCTACTACAGAGTATCTTTTAGCTGCCCGGTCAAGCTTAGCTTGATTAAATCTATAAACTCTAAACTGTTTGTTATGTAAGCCATAACTCTCATGGCTTTTTCTAGGTAGGATTCATCTACCATGTTTAGAGTTGGCTTATAATCCTCGCCCAGGTGCCCAGGTTAAGAGGTGGGTTAGAATCAAGGTATGAACGTTGCATTATACATGCGTTTTTAGGCAAGATTCTCTATGTATCGAGTTTACATGACTTCATTAAGGTGTGAGGCCTGCTTGCTTTCATGGCTATGTGACTATGCGGTTTTCAGGTAGGGTGGTTACGATTTTTTGGATTAGAGCGATGCCTCCGATCCAAAAAATTGGAGGATGGGGAGGTGCTAAACCTTAAGGTCATATGCTGCTGGAAAAATAAAAAACATTCATGGGGAGGCTTGGTTGGGCGATTTACAGGGTGATGCATATGTTGGAAAGACGGAGAAAACATGGTTAAAACAACCAGAAGAGCCAAACGAAGCGTGCATTAAGGAAACGCACAGTTCCTCTAAGGATTTAGGCGATTTTGAGCAGAAAATAGGCGATTTCCCATATGTGCATGGCAAACCTAAATGGATTAGACAAAAACATGTATAAGAGTGTGTTCATAGGCTAGGCAGGGCAGCTAAAAGATACTCTGGTAGAGGTGACAGGTGGGAACAGTGGGAACGGTTCCCAGAGCACACCTACCCTAAAAACATCTGAAAACGAACCTGAAAACAATGATTCTGAGGCTGCCGGTAAACCGCTGGCACCAACAATAACTGTCTCAACTGTCCCAGCTGTCACCCCATTTACAGCTGAGCTTGGAACTAAACACATATGCGGTAAATGCTTCGAAGCCTCAACGTGTAGGCGGCTGAAAGCCAATCACGCAACAGAGATTGGCTGACCTTAAGGTTAGGCACCCTCCCCACCCTCCAAAAAATTGGAGGTCAGTTATGATTTGTATGAGGCCTTAATGCTTCACAGTTCTATTCCGAATTTGCTTCGCTCATGATGATATTTTACCACAGCATTATGGAATGAGGTTAGTTCCTCATAGGTTTTGAAGTTGTATCTTTCCTTAATTATGTAAAATGGATCTTTCAGAATCTCCGTCTTAAATCTCGTAACTACGTTTTGTGGAGCAACTATGAAGAATTTAGTGTTAAGTTCCCTTAGAGAATAAAGTCTTAGCAAGCCATCTCTTACGCCTGTCGTATGCTCAACCTCGAAGCAGTAGCGTGGGAACCCCTCCTTGAACCAGATCACATCAATCTCCTTTACAGTCTTCAGCAACCTCTCATAGGTGAATGGGGGAACATCTTTCGTAGCGGCTAAATCACCCAGCTTTACGTCTCGGCATTCTTTTGAGGGATCAGCTGTATAGGTATTAAACCCCAGAAGATTCCCAGTTTGTAGTAACGCCGCCTCAGCTTCTTCATGTGATGAAATGGATTCTATCTTCGGGGGCTCGGGTGGAAGCTCTGGAGGCGGTTGAGGCGGTGAGGGCCTCATTCCCGTTTGAATAGCCTCTAAGCCCTTATCAGTTATCTCATAAAGCCCAAGCCGACTCTCCCGGATGCATCCCCATCTTACTAATGGAGCAAGCCTACCAGCCATAACCTCTCTTGGGATGTCCAATTTAGCGGATAGTTCAGCCCCGGCTTTAGCACCTTCCCTTAGTTCGTTAAGAATCGTGAGGTATTCTGTCCCAAGTTTCTGTTTTGTCACCTAGTGCATGCCTCTACGTGGAGTGTTTCCTCACTCTAATCATTTGCAGATCTATGGATTTAAAAGTTCACTTGAATGAACCTTACACGGTTAGGCGTGTTACGGTATTATGAGTTGAGGTGAGTTCATCATGGTTGGGGTTTCGGCTAGTGAAAATATCCGCTATATTGCAAATGCCTTCCGTGAAGATCCTCTTGTTCATCCACGAGAAAGGTGAAGTAAGATATAGCGACTTAGCAAACCTGCTGCCGAGCAGAGGAACACTGTCCTTGAACCTAAAAGAATTAGAGGGAGAAAAGCTCATCCAAAGAAGAATAGTTGCCTCAAAGCCCATACAAGCCTACTACTCACTAACAGATAAAGGTGAAAACACAGCTAAACGACTGAACGAAATTAAGAAGACATTAACCCAAGAAAGATAAATAACGCATTATTCTTGGGGAAACCTAAAGCATATATGAAATGGGGTAGCACACTACTTAAATTCACCTTACACCAAATTTTACTTTCTGATTCATTTTGGCACTTGGGTACAATTGCTACCGTACTGATGCCTTTGGGCGTGCATTTAGAAAACTTGATCCTCAAATTCAAAGGTTGCTGGATAAGGTAATTCTTGAGGAGTTAAGTGCTTATCCCTACCAGTCTAAAATTTTGAGTGCCAATCTCAGGTGTAAACGTAGTTGGAGGGTAAGAGATTATCGTATAGTTTTTGCTATATGTGAAGAGTGTAGGAAAAATAATTGTGTTGAAATAAATGGTTGTCGTGACTGTAAGAAGCACAGTAGAAACGATATAATACTGTTCACATGCGGGCATGGGCATAATGCGTATGAAAGTTAGCTCACTAAACATTTTTTTGAAGTGACTCGTATCGCTTAACTCTACCCTCCCTCACGTCTTTTACGCCCTCTTGCAAGGATTCGTAGAACTCCTTATCCATTAGTATTGAGATGGTTTCTAGCCATTCAGCATCAATACGAAATGTTTCTTTTGCTTCCTTTTCCAGTAAAGCCGATAACAGAGTTTCTCCCTTCTGGATATCTCCAACTCTTATCTTTTTTCCAGGGGCTGGTCTAGCATAGACATCGTATCGAAGATCACGCCCTGAAACCCTAGCAAACTCGTTTACAATCCGATTTATGTGGTCAAGAATATGGCGATTTCTATCAAATAGCTCGCTCAGCTCTTTCAGCACTTCTGATCCCCTTTTTGTTGGCGTAGCCGGAAAATCGCTCACCAACCCATTGTTAACCAGCCATTCATGATCTTCAAGTGCTTCATTACTCATAGGCCCATAATCCCATCTGTAGAAGTTGTAGTTGAATCCTTTAAGACGATCCTTCACCATTTTGTCCTCTGCCAAATAAGCCATTTTCAGAAGTTTGACTTTTCCCATAATCTCTCCCCGCTTGCTGGTTTCAGCTATCAAGAACAACTGAAGCAACCTGTCAATCATAGCATCTTTGAAGCTACGGGGCATTTTATTTAGCCTACAATATGGCATTGATACTCAACAACTATTTAAAATTACAGCAGATCAGGCTAGGGGGAACTCACACCTAAAGCATACATGAAATTCATGTATTGTTGGATGTTGATAGTGTTTGATAGGTATGGGGAGGGATAGTGCCCAAAAAATTGGAGAGATTGACCTGCATGTTCTATCGCTTAAAAAGTGTTATATCACCATTTGGCTCCTATGCAACCTTCTTGTCTACGCAGATACTTCAGAGAGGATTTTCTGATAGAAACGTTTGTTCAGTCCTAACCCTGTCATCGTAACAGATTTGCTGACTTTCACAGGCTTAGGATACCTCTTCACGCTTTTAAGTGTCAGAACCAGCAATTTCCTATTTTCAGGTCTCTCCCATTTCTTTGAGTAGCTAACCAACTCCGACGGAGTTATGAATAGATGTTCCTTATACTTCTCTAAGATTTCTTCAATGGTAAGGAATTCGACATCGGTTATGGTGCCTTCACCTCTAATTTCGTAGATGCCTCCTGAGGCGTAGAAGAGTAATTTGTTCCCTATATGGAGTTTTGGTGTTCCTTTGCCTGTATACTTGCAGAATATTTTTTTCCCTTGAAAAATTCGTTCTATGTGCTCAGGGAGTAGCGGGTAAATCATACCAATCTTAGAGTTGGGCAAGTAAATCACCAGTAATAATCTTTATCAGGCATCTCAATTATTGAAGCTTGATTAAAATCTAAATATAGTTTAAAACCTCTTGGGTAAAATCTTTCGTTGTTGCATCAGTAAATTCTGGACGTTTGATGTATTTGTCGTTACTTGCTTTCAAGTTCTCGATTGATTGTAGTTTTATTTCTGTGTGCGATTTATCAGTTCCCCAAATTATGTAAATAAATTTCGGTTTTTCAGATTTGGCCCCGAGGTGCTTTTGCATTATATCGAGTGCCCTATATCGCCGCTCATCTCCTTTCCATTGTCCGAATCTCTGACTAGGTATCCCATACTGTGGATAATTGTGAGTTTTAAATTCAATAATTGCGGTAATTATCTTCTTTTCCTTGTTCCATATTGCAGCGTCAAGGTTTCCCGGCCAAGGGTCATTAGTATTCATTGCAAGATAGCATTCCATCCTGGTCGAGGCGACGGCTAGCGGTTTGATTGACCTGAAGCTTCTACCATTACGAAGCTTACGAATGAATCCCGTTAGTTCATTCGTATCACCTATGAATTCAGTCCTGAAATGAAGGTTTTCATTTTTCAGACCAATATTATAGACGACGACAGGATTGGATGTTTCATTTGCTTTTTTTATGGGATAGTCAATAGGCCACAAAGCTAGGTACAATGGTACATCTAGGATTGTGGATATCGTGTATCTTAGTTTCCACTCTTTCTCTTTCTCAACTTGGAAAATTGAATCTGCAACTACTTCACCGTCCAGAACCGAATTATAATCCTTTACATCATATTCACGTTTCTGTATTAATCCTGTAACATTTTCTTTATTCTCATCAATTGTAAATCCGTCAATGTCTGTTATGGTTCCTGCTGGCATGTTATCCCTCATCCATGAAAAAGGATGACATGAAGCAGGAGGATACTTTGTATGGCGATTGGGGCAAAGCCTCGGAGTCTGCTGGTTAAGAATCAGTGGTTGCATTCTCTTCCCTCAGGCCTGAGTTCTTAGGCGTCTGAGTTCTTGAAGCTCCTTGAGGCTTTCCTCAACTTGTCTACGTTCCTCTCGGCTTAGCCCTAAAGCGTCATAGACTGCTTCATCTAATGTCGTTCTAGCCTCCTCCTCAGCCTTAACAACTTTCTCAAGCTCCCTTTGTGATTCGGCCTCAAAAAGCCCTCGTTCCTTCTCAGATCTAGGTTTTATAGCTTCTAGTTTATCTTCAACCTTGATTCTTCTCTCTTCTGCTTTTATAAGTGCTCTAAAGGCATCCTCTATCCCACTGCTCTCCTTTTTAGATAGCATTGAAGGGTCTATAACAGGCATTCGTTTTAATTCATAGGCGGCGAGTTCAAGAACCCCGCCTCCATAAGACCGTCCATAGAGTTCTGATAGAAACGCCCCTAAAGACGAATTCAAGAAGCCAAGCAGAGGCAACTCATCTTCTCTCTTTTTTGGTATGATGTAATAGAAAAGATTTGAAGCATGTGCTCTCGCTTGATTCCATATTGCTTTAGGTCGTTTATCCATCATTTTTACCAACAATATGGGTGCTATCTGGAACTTGGTAGACTTATACCATAGTTGACGGCACTTTAAAGTTTCAAGTTCTGGAACTCTACGTTTCTTTCTATGGGAACCTTTCTTTGGCTCTACTTCAAGGCTTTCGCCGTAGTTAATGTATTTGAGAGCATTCGTTCCCCGTAAATCACTCATTGGCATATCTACTGTAAAGAGATAATCTTGAATTTTTTCTTTCTCAGTTATAAGCCTCTTTACTTTCTTCGGAGAAGAGACACATAAAGTTAGAAATTGAGGTTCTATACTCCGCTCCACGGCCTTGTCCCGACTCAGGATGAAGAACTCATCGCATCCCGTGGTTGGTCCTCGGAATACTTCTGCTATGGAGTTTAATGACCTAACTTTAGTGTTGCTAACAATTCGTTGAAAGATAGGTGGGGCTCGAAGATAAATATTCCATTTTCCTCCTGTCAGGTCCCTTTGACGCACCAAATTAACCCTAATATGGTCATCCTCAAAACCTTCTTTGGCTTCTTGAATAAGTTTAAGCTGAGTGTTCAAATCCATTTTTTTCTTCACTCGAATGAACTTCACCGTATTCTCGTTCCGTTTCTCCTTATTACTTTCCTTTTCAAGTATAGTTACTGCCGCGTTGACCTCAGCATCAGGGAACATGGCTCTATCAAACTCGACGATGTAAAGAATCTTCGTATTAGCTAAAAGAAATTGTTGGAAAGATAGTCCATAGTCAACTTCCAACCATTTATTGGAGGATATAAAGCCCAGCCTTCCACCGTTCTTGAGAAATCGAACTCCATGAATGTAAAAATAGATGTATATGTCGCTCTGTTTGTCAAGAATAATTGCATCTTTCACCGTCTTAAGTGCAGCACCTATGAATAGTTTCTCTTTATATTCCTCTTCTATTAGAGCCTTGATTTTTCTCTTCTCTTTGTCTCCTAAAAGTTCTTGCTCTATGTATGGTGGGTTAGCCACAACCACATCGAAGGTTGGAGGCACCTCAACCAACGCGGTCTTACCCTCGGTCGTAAGGCTCTCAAATCCTGAGAGCGTTGCTTGGCCCGGTCGGATGTCGAAGATATCTTTGACAACGGCGTTCACCTTCTTAATTCTGGCTTTAGGGTTTTGAACAGCTAGGTTTATGACGGTGAGGTGAGCTGGAAACTGGTTTATGTCAACTCCATAAAGCTGTTCTAGAAGCTGCTGATGAAATTTCTCGGATAGAGGGCCCTCGATTACCCTTTGAATATGGTTCAGCTCTCGTAGTCTATGGTAGGCTCTGACTAGGAAGCTTCCCGAACCGCATCCTGGGTCTAAAACCACATCGTTAGGCTTTGTTACCGTCAACTGCACTATAAAGTCTACAATGCCAAGCGGTGTATAGAACTGCCCAAGCCTCTTCCTCTCTAACGGTGGTATGAGCTTCTCGTATATCCGTCCTATGAAGTCGCTTTCCACCCTTGAGAAGTCGAATTCATTTAGCGTGTCTAGAAGAGTTCTAATCCGCTCTTTGGCTCTTGGAGTGAGAGGTATCTCGCTCATGATGTCGCTCTGGTAGATGGGTGCGTAGTCTATTCTTCGTGCTTCCGCAAAGAACCCAGCCAAAGCATCCGAGACATCTTTATCCTCATCTATCTTAAGCGGTTCCAGCCTATCCGGGTAGATAGTCCTTATGACCTGGTAGAAGAGGAGTTTGTTAAGCTGTAGGTAGGCGGTCTGCTCTGCTATCAGCCGGTTAACCTCATCTGTAAACCTAGCACCCTGACTCTCCAGCCAATCAATATACTGTCCTTTGAACCTATTGTCACGAAGCCTACCTTTCAGGGCTGAGAGGAACTCGGGGTATAGGTCGTTGAAGGCTTCATGCAACATATCTACTAAAGTGTCATCTAGAGGCTTCAGCCTAATGGGGATAAGCTCTAAAACGGTCTTCAGAGCGTTTTCAGCCCATTCGGGGGTTCGCTCATACTCAAAAGAAGCTATTTCACTCTCATACGCCTTGACACCAGGCCTAAGCTGGAACAGGACAAAACGTCTTGAGTTGCAAGTAGCATAGTATGGGAATCCTCCTTTTACCGCGTAATCTACAGCTTGATCAATTACCTCAGGGTCTCTGGGCTCTATATCCCTCTCAATTCTACCTACCTTTTTCTTAAATTTGGCTTCAACAATAAACAGCCTTCTTCCAGCTTTCTCAGCCATTAAGTCCGGAGTTCCGTCAATAGGCTTTTCAACATGAAAATCAACCACATCAGCTACACCGATTACTCTTGCAGCTTCCTTCATCCTAGGAAGCACATAGCTCGCCACAAAATCCCTTTCCGAAGCAAACCGCTGAGATAGGCTATAAGACAAGTTAACCCATAAATTACCTATCGCCCAGTCATATAATAAGATGTATTCATTCATTACATGAGATTCATGGAATAGCTGAGTTCAGTCTACTTTCTGTAAATGGAGCCACGTTTATGCTATCCGTAACAGAAGAAATAGAAAGGGCCAATATGGAACTTAAATGGATGCTAGACAAAGCAAAGGTTTCTTACGAATCACTCAAACCTACACTGTGGAAATCGATAAGGAAGGGCTAGAATTCTATCACGTCAAACTCATCAAGAGACATATCGCTGAAGATTAATATTAGCCCGCAAAGGATTTACTTTCATCCCCATGTTTCCGAAGCTTGCTGTCGCACAGGATCCCATACAACCAGAATACAAGGAGACAGAGCCGCAATCAGGTAGAACCTTAAACTCATAGAACGATTAAATAAGGATACGCTTCATGCTTCGAGAAACGAGAGAAGTTAGCTTAAATTTTATGTTAGGGGGACATCAAAAGTAGTATATACTACAGCTACGATTAAAATTAGGTTTTAACGAACTTGTATTTGCCTCTTTCACCAATTCTCTTTATTCCGATTTCAGGATGACTTAGGATGACGTTTTGTATCATTGGAGAACTGTGATACCACCCTTTCACTTTCAATTCATTTCTTATTTCTCCGAGAGTCTTTGGTTGGTCTAACGTTCCCTCTTGTACTAACTTAGGAAGCCTTTGAAGTAGCTCTTCGGTTTCACCTTTTCTTCTTCTGGTTCTCTTTTCTTCTCTTTTTGTTTTTCCTACCTCCTTAACCGCTGCATTAGTAAACAACTTTATTACACCAGAAAAGTATTCATCAAGAATCGATCTTACAACGTGTTCTGTTCCCTTTATCTCTAATTCATTTTCTCCTCTTTTTATTCTAACCACGGTTTCAACCAATGCATATACTTCCTTTTACCATATCTTAATTAGTTTCCCGCTTCATAATAAACATATTTGCGAGGAGTCAGTCAATGCCTAGGAGGCTGACAAAAGCTCAACATCTTTTTAGAGAATTCGATAAGAGTTTTGAAAAGGTAGTTCGACGAGTAGATACGGCATTCTATGGAAACTACCAACTATTTTGGAAAAACTGGAGAGGAATTTACCTTCGTGACTCAAAAAAATTGAGAAGGGCATTCTTGGAACTCAAGAGACACATTTCCTCACTTCAGGATGATGTGGCTTACAAGCTGATGGAAACAATAGAATTAAAACTTCAACCCGTTTTTAAGATTCAGTCACAAACCTCCGATAAGAAAATTGTACTCAATGAGACAAGTAAAGTGAAGTCGGAATTAAGAAATCTAATCGACAAAATATCGCAATCTCCGATATTTGAAAAAGAGATAATCATTCTTGACAAGAAACCTTACGAGGCATTCAAAAGGATATTAAAACTTATGAGCAGTGCACGAAGAGAACTCAGGATCATGGATGCTTATGTTGAAGACAAACTTTTTCCCCTCTACTTTGAACATGTCCCTTCCAAGGTTGCAATCAAAGTACTCACAAAGAACATGTACCCAAGATTTGAGGCTGTTGCAAGAGTATTTAAGAAACAAAAGACAAACTTCGAAGTTAGAGTTTCCTCAGATGTCCATGACAGATACCTTATTGTTGACAACCGAGCATGGGTTATCGGGCAATCTCTGAAAGATGCAGGAAACAAACCCCTAAGCATTGTTGAGATTCTGAATGTTCAACCCATAATAAGACTCTTCGATAAGCTTTGGAGTATATCGAAACGCATTATATAGCTATGAGGTCTCTCATCAGAGTTAAACCTAAAGAAAAAAAGGTAGTTAAAGGAACACAAACATTACATGAATTCCATGTATTATCCTACCAAGCTTAGGAAGGGGACTTTGGCAACATCGTATATTTCCTTTAGCTTCTCCCTTTAGTCTGTGTAGTGCTTGGCTTAGACTGATTTGGGAGCTCTCGCAGAAGGAGCCTATATATCTGACTAAGTTCTCAAAAAAAGAAGGGATGTTATTTGCGTTTCCTGAAGAGTTTCACGGCATCTATCTCCGTCACGTAGTCAAATCCGCCTAGGCATGGTAACAGAATAACAGCTCTATAAGGAAAAAAATTTTGTAGGGCACGAAGCCCTGTTTTGACCAACCTTAAGCTGGCCTGCCCTAATTTTTATTAGCTTCATCAATAACATAGTGCTGTGAATAATGTTGTGTAGATGGGTTGAGTGCTTAACCATGTCTAGTTTTCCTTTTATAGTTTATAAGCAGTATATACTGTAAACAGGTGTTAATATGTGTTTATGTCAATTTAAATACTAATTAGTTCCTGTTAACTAAAATTCGAGGTGTTTGTTTTGAAGAGGGTTCTAATAATAGGTTCTGGGCCTGCAGGCCTCACCGCAGCCATATATGCGGCTAGAGCAGGTTTAGACGCACTGGTTTTCGCTGGGGCAACTCCTGGAGGACAATTGATGCTGACTACTGATATTGAGAACTATCCTGGGTTTTCATCGGGGATTAAGGGTCCTGAACTTATGGATGAGATGAGGAGGCAGGCTGAGCGTCTTGAAGCAAAATTTGTGGATGGGGATGCAACCTCCGTAGACTTCTCGAAGAAGCCCTTCGAGGCCAGCGTTGGAGGGGAGGTGTACAGAGGAGATGCTGTCATCATAGCTACAGGTGCTTCAGCTAGGTGGCTTGGACTTGAATCAGAGCAGAAACTTAGAGGCAGAGGAATTTCCTCATGCGCAACATGCGACGGATTCTTCTTTAAGGATAAGGATACCGTAGTGGTTGGTGGAGGAGACGCAGCGATTGAGGAAGCCTTATTCCTATCTAAAATTGCTAGAAGCGTCACAGTTATCCATAGGAGAGATAGGCTTAGGGCAAGTAAGCTTATGCAGGATAGAGCGTTCAAAAACGATAAGATTAGGTTTGTCTGGAACAGTGTGGTTGTCGAGATTCTTGGGCGGGAAAAGGTTGAAGGCGTTCTCGTCCAAGATGTTAGATCCGGTGAAAAGAAGGAGATAAAATGCGACGGCGCATTCATTGCTGTTGGACATAAGCCTAACACAGAACTTTTCAGAGGTAAAGTTGAGCTTGACGATAGAGGATACATAGTTACTCGAAACGAAACTTTAAGTAGCGTTGAGGGGGTTCTTGCAGCTGGAGATGTCTGTGACCCCATCTACCGCCAGGCTGTAACTGCAGCTGCCTCAGGCTGCAAGGCTGCTATTGACGCTGCCAAGTATCTTGAATCGTAGGAAAAATAGAGTATGAAGCCTGAGGGTCACCTGCTTGAAAGGGCCACTCTCTCCATCTCATCCCTTTTCCTAACAGCGTAGCTTCTGTTGTCACCTGTCGACGCATACATCATTTCTTCTGCAACACACTCATCCACGGTTTTAGGATTTCCAAAAGATGCTTGCCTCGCCCCATCAGCAATAAACCTTAAGGCTATGTCAACACGCCTCTGAGGCGCTATGTCAACAGCAATAGGGTAAACTATGCCGCCATAGGATACTCTTGTCACGTCTTCACATGGAGCTGAGTTCTCAATGGCTCTTACGAGGACTTCAACTGGGTTTCTGCCTGTTTTCAAACCAATTATTTCGAAGGCATTCTTGACAATACCAGTAGCCTTAGCCTTCTTACCCCCACACCTACCATGACGCATCATATTGTTCACAAGCCTCTCAACAATGTTGATGGAGGACTTACCGAACCTCTTATGCTCATGCCTTCCACCACTGTGAGATATGAGCACAGGTCTTAGAGATATGTACCCCTTTAAACCCAGATCTCTAACCTCAATTTCCTCCATGCCCCACTTTCCGAACAACTTAACCTCAGGGATCTTCTTCACACCTTTGCTCAATTGAACTGAACCTCAGCTTAGGGGAATCAAACAATTACCAATATAAATGCATTGTCTAAGCTGAACCCCCAAACCTACTAGGGGTTATCTTTAGCAAACCCGTACTTCAAACAATAAGATGAAAACGAAAACCATCCCAAACGTGCATATGTAAACTAACCTTAATCGAACTTGAAACGTATTCGGAAGAAACGCAGAATAGGCATCTATATCGTAATTCCTCTAATCCGTGTTTAGTCTAAGCATCTTTCACTGAAAACCTCTCTTGATCATGGCAACCTTTATTTTTTAGGAAACAGCTAATCGTTCCTGCGGCGGGGTCTAGGTGGGAGGCTCGGTCTCTTCTGAGGGGCTAAAACCCCGACCACAAATGATCGATATGGTGGGCTGAAACCTGTTGCGAGGCGTTCACCGCTTGCTCGGCATCCTTCTAGCTGGCTATGAAAGCCCGTCCTCTGGGGTTGGCGTAGGGCAGAGTTCCCCTTCGAAGGGAGGAGACTACTGCCCTCACCAGCTGAACCGGGGGAGGCTTGGAAAAGAACACTCCTAAGGCTGGGCGTTAACGCTCAGAGGGGTGCGGGCTAGAGTTCACTGGATGTGGAGTCGGGTAGGATTGGGGACGTCGACCAGCAGTGATCCCGCCGCTTACTATGAAGCTTGAGAGCTTCTCTCAATAACCCTGCAGACCTCACAGAGTTCTGTGGCCGCTGGCTCTCCACAGCATCTGCAAACCTTAAACTCCACACTTGCGAGAGACTTTTTCAGGGAGTCTCTAAGCCTTTCAGCAGACCTATAGATTGAGTATTTCACCCCAGGATGCTTCTCCTCCAGCCTATTCAACGTAGCTCTTATGCTGCTTCTCATGGAAGTTTCTGTGTAGGGGCATGGGTTGCTTTGAAACCTGATTCCTGCAAGGTAGGCGTAGAGGGCAGTTTCTCTCTCAGGTATTTCACATAGAGGCTTCACACGGGGGAGAAATCTGCTTTCACTGTTTTTGAGTACGGGTTCACCGCGAGCTATCCTAGCCACATCGCCGTGGACAATGTTAAGCAGGAAGGTTTGAACCTCATCGTCAAGGTTATGTGCTGTCGCAATCTTTGTTGCAGGTATAGATCTAGCAGCCTTTTCTATGGCTCTCCTCCTCAGTATGCCGCAGCATGTGCATACAGCCAAATCCTTCACTTTTGAAGCTAAGCTGTCTAAGGTTAAGCTGTAGAGCTTAGAGAAGGAGAGAACCCTATGCTTCAACTCAAGTTTCTCACAGTGCTCACCAGCGATTTCAAGGGCTTCTTCACGGTAGTTCTCTATGCCCTCGTCGATGGTGACAACGCTTAGTCTAGTTTTAGGAAACCTACGTTCAATCTTGCGGAGGATTGTTAGGAGTGTTAGGCTATCTTTGCCTCCTGAAATTGCTACGGCAATGTGGTCATCGATTTCAAACATGCCATGCTTCGATATTGTTCGTCTAACCTTGTCCTCAACACTGCTTTTGAAGCATTTCTGGCATAGGCTGACGCCCTCGTAGTATCGCGTGTAGAAGGCATTCCTCTCCCTGCAGAAGCTGCACTTCAAGCTTCCTATCCTTCCCTAAATCTTATGGAAACCGAATGTTAGGAGGGAAAGCGATAGGTTTAAGCCTAGAAGACATAGACAGAAGATGGTTGCAGCAGACCTTATTGGTTTAACTTTCTTAACCTTCATTCCCTTCAGGATGGCGTCAACATACTTGTCGCCGTCGAAGGGGTATACTGGAAGCATGTTGATTAGAGCAACGCTTAGCAGAATTATTACGTTCCAGTACTCAGCTAGGTAGAGGGAGTATGGAAGCCAAGTTGGGGAAAAGCTGTATTTAGGCGCATAGTAGTTGAAGGGCCAAATACCTACCGCGGCCATACTGCGGTTAGCTGAATGCGGCTGTGTTTTCAGCGTGAAGTTCCCTCTTTGAGTTGACGCCACCAAAAAGCTTTCAGGCTTAACCCTCGACATGTAGCTTCTCAGGTCATCTTCGTTCAAAATTGCTGTTCCATTCAAAGCATAGATCGAGTCCCATTTCTGGATGCCAGCTTTCTCAGCTGCGCCTCCCTCAACAAGCTTCGTAACTATGATTCCAGATGGATTGGAGCTGTACAGCGGACTTATGGTTGTAGTGAAGTTCATCATCAGGATTAGGAATAGGAGCCAAACAGCTATGTTTGTTGAGGAGCCTGCTGAGAAAACCCTGAGCTTCGATAGGCAGCTTGCCTCTTCAATTTTTTCATCATCAATCTCCACGAAGGCGCCTGGAATAATTAAGGCGAAGAAGAAGCCTGAAGACTTTACTGGAATATCCTCCACCAAGCTTGCTACGCCGTGAGCAAGCTCATGGGTGATTACAAGCACAACAATGGCAATCATGACGTATGGGAAAGTTTCCCAACTCATCGTTAGGCCAGGCAAAGGAATTATGGGGATAACCTCTGAGGCTTGGCCTTTCATCTCAAAAAAGTGGTACAGATTCCTTGCTAGAAAAAACATTATTAGAGCCATCTGCCCTACACCGGCAACAGCGCAAATATTCAAGAAGCTTTGCCAAAAAAGCTTCCATCGACCTGAAAGACTCTTCAATCTCCTGTTCAGCGCAGTTGTCTTGTAGAATATGTAGAAGGGCTTAACAGTTAGGCTCCATCTCTCAACCTTAAGCAACCTACAAATAAGGAATAGAGCAAACCAGAAGATAACGTACGCAAGAAGAGTTGACTCAAAGCCCTCCATGGTCTTCCCTCAGTAATTCAGCTCCTAACATGTTAGGTGAAGTGCAGCAACAACCCTCTTAGACTTTGTGAGCTGATTAAATACTTCGCATGCCTTCTCAGTTTTCTCAGCAACCAACTTCACGCCTTTAGAGCTTAGGAACCTCTCTGTTTCAGGCAGAACCTTCACAAGCCCATTGTAGCCTGTTCCAACAACCAGAACCTCAGGATTTTCTCTTTCAACAGTTTCTCTGATATCCTCTAAGGATACTTTATGCCCCTCCCTCCTCCACCAATCGCCATAAACCCTGTCTCCAGCAATTATCACATCGCTGGAGTAGCTTCTGCCCTGGATAACGATTCTCCCAAAGTCATATGAATCTATTAACAAATCTCACCACGCACAACTGGAAAGCATTAATGAAAGCATTGTAGACAGCCCACCAACCATGACGATGCTAGAAAACTTCTTAATGCAGAGCCAGATAAATAGTTTAAAGTTTAGAGGTATGTAGGTTGAGCGTTAAATCAATCTTCAGCCAAACAGTGGCTAAAGGCAAGGTAGCGTTAACGGTTTTCAACAACTACTCAGGGGTAATCATTAGGACGCCGTCCACAACGCTGATTTTCGACCCGATAGACATAGATGTTGCAGATGTTGACCAGGCGGACATAATGGTTATAACGCATGAGCACTACGACCATTTTGAAGCGGGAATAGCAACCCAGCTTCAAAAGAAAACAAACGCAACTGTTGTGACAACCCCCTTTGTCGCAAGCCAGCTTAAAGGGGTTCCAAGCAACATGGTTAAGGCTTTCAGGGCTGGGGACTCAGCGTCCATTGATGGGGTGAACATAACTGCTGAACACTCAGAGCACCCAGGCAACAAGCCTCTGACTTTCCTTGTGGCATCAGAAGACGGGATAAAGGTCTACCACTCAAGCGACAGCCAACCATTCAAGGATATGGCTAAAATAGGGGAGAAACATAAGCCCGATGTGGCTTTCTGCACAGTTGGGATAGCTCCAGGAACATCCCCTAGAAGCGGGGTCGAGGTTGCTAAGCTGGTTAAGCCAAAGGTCGCAATCCCATACCACACAGACCGTTCTAAATCCCTTGAGGACTTTGCTGAAATTCTTGGGAAAGAGAAGCCTGATATCAAGACGAAGATCATCAGAAAATTCGAGATTTACCAGTATCCCTGAGGATGTTAGATTTACCTAGACTTGCCTTTTTTTTCTTTAATCAACATTTTATTTATGTGCATACGTTATTACTAGTTTTCTTCGATCCGTTTATCATTCTCATATTAATAAATAAACTTACAGAGAGGGAGAGAAAATAACAATGCAGATTCAAAATAAACTACAAAATAAGCCATATCGCTCTATGGAAAAAGTGACATTTGATGAGTTCAAGAAATTTGTTACTGAAAGGAAAGTGGTGACTATAGAGAATCAAGATGTGAAAGTAGGGAATGAATGGAAAATCAAAGAGTTCGGTCCACCGAAAAACTACGTTCCAGAAAACGAGACGGTATGGAGTTTCCCAAACAGAGGTAGTTGGGCTACTCACATTGGGAATTATAGAGGCAATTGGTCTCCTTATATTCCGAGAAATTTGATACTTAAATACACCAACCTTAACGATTTGGTATTAGACCAGATGGCAGGTTCCGGAACAACTTTAGTAGAATGTAAATTGTTGGGTAGAAATGCTATTGGAGTTGACATCAACAGGGACGCTATTATGGTCGCTCTTGATAGACTGAACTTCTCTTACAATTCACTTGACCCCAAATATCCTAACGACTTGAGGATTAAAACCTATGTTGGCGACGCAAGAAACTTGAACCTCATTGAAGATAACTCCATTGACCTAATTGCTACTCATCCACCTTACGCGGGAATTATAACTTATACAAATAACAGAGTCGAAGGAGACCTTTCAAGTCTAAAACTTGAAGACTATTTAAGAGAAATGAGGGCTGTCGCTGAGGAATCCCTAAGAGTATTAAAACCCGATAGATATTGTGCCATACTCATTGGAGATACAAGGAGGCACTTACATTACATTCCTATCTCTACCAGAGTTATGGAAGTATTCTTGGATGCCGGCTTCGTTTTGAAAGAAGACGTTATAAAATTGCAATGGAAAACAAAAACAACCAGAGAAAGATGGAGAGGTAAAAGTTACAGTTTTTATAAGATAGCCCACGAACATCTTTACATCTTCAGAAAACCCTTTGACAAGGAACATATTTCCCGGTTAAAGCACAGCGTTAAATGGAGTAAGCTCGTCCTATCGAGTAACTAAGCAAGTAAAGAGCAACTAATTTATTGGATTAGATGTTGATTGACCCATTATGGCGTTCTGTCTTAACAACAACTTCCAAATTGTGAAGCTTTAGCTTAACAAACAAGCTTTTGAACATGCTTTACCTAGTGACCCAGCCTTCTAAGGTATGTTCTTCGAACAGCTGGATTTGAGTCAATTATTTTTTTCAAGGTTCCTTCAAAACTTTCGTCCTTGGATAGGCTTACTGACAGAAAAATCCCTGTTCTACCAACCTCATCTCGCCTAGTTAGAACCCTAACCCTCTCCCTGATGATGTCAACGCTTACACCTAAAATCTTCGCAATCTCAGCATCCCTCCCAAGAATAGGAGACTCAAAGTGCCCTCTGGAAGTAGGTTCAATAAGTGTAAGCCTCTTAGTGCAGCCTGGAACCCTCCTATCCTTCTTGAGGCTGTCGAAGTCTAGGAGGCCGCCAAACCTATAGAAGTCTATTTCCAAGCTTCGGAAGGGTATCAGCGGAAGAGTTACAGATAGATTTTCCTCCGCGTTCAGATAGATATGTCCCTTAAGGCTGTGGCTAGGCGTTGCTTGCGTGATCTCTCTTGAGTAGATGTTTAAGCCATGCATTATTAGGGCAAGCTCAACCTTCTGAGATGGAACAGCATACGGAACTATGATGTCCACATCACTTCCATGATCCGCATCACCCCTGCAAACGCTTCCGTGAATCAGAGGTTGAACACCGCTTTTCTGTAGGGCTTCCATAACCGCTTTAGCCTTATCCCTAAGGCTTTTGAAGAGACTCCAATGTTCCGTGCTGTAAACTACTTCAACCCTATCCCCATACCCCCTAGGTTTTTCAGCCAAACCTGCCTCAGCCCAAATTTCAAAGATGATTGATGCTAAGGTTACTCAAGCTAAAAAGCTTAGGGCTGGCAGCTAAACAATATAATTCCATAAAATTAGATTTGTAGCTGAGAACTGCAGCCAACATTGGGGGAGAAAGGTTGAAAGTTGAGAAAGTTGTATTCAGCTCAGGTGGCAGGAGGCTTGTTGGGTTTCTTCATACGCCTAGAGAGGGAGCCCCATGCGTTATTGCTTGCCACGGCTTCTACAGCAGCAAGGATGGACGTAAGTACATTGAGGTTGCAAGCAAGTTTTGTGAAAACGGCATCGCCGTCCTGAGGTTCGATTTCAGCGGCTGCGGCGAGAGCGATGGCAGGTTTGAAGAAACAACCCTGAAGGGCAGAATTGAAGATTTAAATTCAGCCTTAAAATTCGTAAGGTGCCGCATGGACAGTGTGGGGCTCCTCGGCAGAAGCCTAGGCGGCAGCTTAGCTATCCTGAAAGCGGCTGAGAATAGGTGGATTAGGGCTGTTGTAGCTTGGTCTACGCCTGCAAACCTAGAAGAAATATTCAGAGGGATGAAGAAAATTGGGAATGAATGGTTTGAGTACCATGGGCTGAAGGTGAAGACTGAATTCCTAGATGATCTGCAGGCGTATGACGTGATCGAAGCCACTAGGAAGGTTCAGCATCTGATGATTATACACGGAAGCTTGGACGAGCAGGTTTCTAGTAAGCATGCCGAAGACCTATACGAGAATGCTGCTGAACCCAAAATGCTTAAAATTATTGAGGGAGCAAACCACAGGTTCACAGATGATAATCATAGAAGAGAGGCTGTTGAGCTCAGTTTAAACTGGTTTAAGAGGCATCTTCAAGATCCAACAGAGCACACATGATGACTTCACCATTATGAGGCGTAATGCCTATATTTGCACCGCCCACATTATCCTTATTGAATTTAAATATTGGTTAAGCAAAAAAATGAGAAAGGCGGTAATATGACAGGTTCTAAACATTTTACTGCTGAAGAAGCAAAAAAGATAGGGGAAGCACTTGGTATCGATTGGAGCAAGTTTGATGTTGAACAATTTAGAATGGGTCTGGACGTTGAACTGGAACATGGTAAGAGAGATCCTGCTACTAACGTAACTGGTGACGATCCAATACTTACGGGCAAAATCGCGCTCGCACACCTAAATGAGTTTCCAGACTATTACACTAGACTTGAAAAGATGGAGAAAGAAGCGGAACGATTCCATGAAAAACACTGATATCTAATAAGGACTACATATGAATGGTTCAAATGTAATCGAACGTTCTTCATAGCATCAGATAATGCCTATTATCTACAGTGGAGTTAAGTTTCAGTCAATAGAGTCTTTCGAACAATACTCTACCGCTGCGACTACGAACTCCATTTTTGTTTAGATTAATGCCTCTTGTATCTCAGAAATGCGGCTATGCCTCCCAGTGAATCAAGCTTCCTCTCACCCTCATGCTCCCCACCAACAATAACTACGGTTCCACCCCTATCCTCAACAAGCCTCATAATGCCTTCGACTCTCCTCCTATCCTCAGGGGATGAGCTTCTCAATTTTCCGCTTGAAACAAGAAGCTTATCCACTGCGCCGGCTGAAGCGTCCTCCTCAACCTCAGGCAGCCCGTAGGAAACGTTTCCCATGGAGGCGCCAAGTCTCCTTAACACCTCTTCAACAAGCATAACCTCGCTGGCAACCCTAGCGTCCATCATAACCTTGCTTACGACACCGCTTCTGATAGATTCGTAAACCCCAGCCACACCTCCGCTGCCTCCACCTTTAACCGCAACAATGTTTGAGGACAGCTCAGGGCTGCTGTCCCTCAGGAACCTAGCTAGGTTATCTTTTGCGAAGCCTGGTCCAACAATCGCTATCCTTCCACCTACCCCCCCATGAACCCTGCTGAGGAAGCTGAGAATTTCGCTGAAATATTTTTTCTGAGCCTCCTCCCTCTTTTCCGCTTCAAGCTTACCTGGAAGCCTAGACCTCAATTCAGCCTTCACATCAACCCCGTAGCCCCTTAATACGGCAATGCAGCATTCGTCCATGTCGACAGCAACTATGGTGATTGGTTCACCTTCAACCGATGCTTTCTTCAACCTATCTAAATGATGCTTTAGCCACTTCTCTTTGACAATGGTGATCTGTTCCTCTGGAACAAGGCCTATGGTGTGGTGGCTACCTTGAATGCCAAGCTCTTCAGGCGACTCAGCGATCACTCCATGAATCCTAAGCCGTTCTACATCCCTATCAAAGGATGCTTTCTCAACCCTTAGTCCTAGAGAAACAGGTATCCTCCTGTTTGAAGGCCTCGCTGAGTCTTCAACCTTAACCTCCCTTGTCGTCTTGGCGTAAACCAAGTCGCCTGAGTCGATGATGTTGTATAAAACCCAAAGGTCATCTAGATTGTTAACTAGAAGTTTAACAACGCTGTGTTTCAGGTTCATTCTCAGGATTTTCAATGAGGCTCATCCAACAGAATTTCTGAGCAGCAAGGAGCTGTTGTAGTGAGTAAAGAAGTTCAGGTAGATAACCTTTTATATGCATAAATAAGATTTCTGAAAATTGGCCGTAGTTATGGATCCTGCTGAGGAAGATAAGATCGTAGAAGCCCTTGAGCAGCTTAGAATCAACTACAATCTACGTCAATGGAGAGTATGCTCATTAATATGTGATTCTCTGGCTGAGAAATTTAAGTCTCTCTCAGAAAAAGAAAGAGACTAAATAATAGATTTTCAGCGTAAAGCCCTCTAGGCAAAGTCTCGAAGCTGTTTTATTCTACCCAGATAAGTTCCGTCAAGCATATATAGCTCAGCGTTCTCGAGATCAACGCTTCCAGACCTAAGCAGAGGCCCAATGTATTCTGTTCTCATCTTTTCAACCCCCTGTGAACCAGCCCTGTTGATCGGTTGGCCTCCAAGATAGTCGTTGAAGGAAGGCATAATTATACACTCAAGCTTCTCAAGCTTAACATCAAACTTTTCTCTTAAAACATCAGTCGGAGGGCCCTCAGCCCTAATATTCAGGTACCTAAGCATGGAGCTGGCAAGCCTATCAACGGAACACTGACCCTTAACCCAAACCTGCCTAAGAACACGAAAGCCAAGCACATCCCTAAACATAACTACAGGGTGAAGATGCCCCATAACAAGGCAGCTTGAACCTAGAAGCGCTGGCGAAGGCCAACTATGGCCGTGAAGCAAACCAATGTCCCCCTCAGCCACACCGCTGGATTCAAGTATTCTAACGCTTTTAGGCGTAAGAGGCTCAAGATTCCCATCGTGGTTGCCTGGGAGAACCTGTACGTCAGGAACCAGCTCTAAAATCTTCTCAAAGAAATCTGGGACGTCACGCCACTCCTCAAGCTCAATCCTAGCAACCGTGTGCTTCACGTCGCCGAGAAGCACTATGCGTGTAGGTTTGCAAATCCTAATAACTTCAATGATTTTCTGAAGAAGCTTCGGTGTCTGTGAAGGTATGTGAATGCCCTTCTGAGCAAGTGTGACCTCCCAACCTATGTGCAGATCCGCTACGGCAAGTATCCTATCCGAGTTATGCTCGATGAGCAATGCTGCATAGGGGTCTAGAAGCTTTATGCCACTGATTTATGGTTCCTCCAAACGGATATTTATCAATAATCCAAATAGTTAAGTGGGCAACTTCAATCTATCTAGTGTTATCCTGCCCCTAAATCTTAATGTTTAGGTCGATTGTAGAAGTGTTAAGGAAGGGTTACTTTGAGCCTCTGGAAAAGGGAGCTTGAGGTCGTACAGAAGATCTGTGGGGAAATAGGCTCCTCGAGGAAAATGGTCCCTGAGCATCTGACAAGGCTTCTCAAACAGTTTGGCGACCGGTATAAAAATGCTATGAAGCTTGTGGAAGAAGGCTGCGTTAAGAAGTATGTTTTCAAGCCGAGCCTTAGGGTTCTCTGGGTTGTAAAGGGTAGAAAGGGGGAATACCAAGTTATGGCTGAAACAAACTTCTGCAGTTGCGCAGACTACTATTTCCGCGTCATAGACAGAAAGAAGGGTTTATGCTACCATATAATTGCTCAGAGGCTTGCTGAAGCCCTTGGAAAATACGGTGAGGAGGATCTTCCAGACGGCGAATACAGTAGGTTAACAGATAAATTGAAGGCTGAAGAGAAGTAGGCTGTGAGAAATTCTATTTCTATTCTAATTATTTTAGGAGCTCATAGGGAAAGCTGGTTCACAAGCAACACCTAGTCTTCTGCAAGTAGACTCAACCTTGATTTTTATTTCCTTAACATATTTTGATTTTGTATCCAGAAGTTTCGGTAACTCCTCCGAGATTTCAGGCTTCTCTTTCTCCAGGAATTTTCTAACAGAGTCAAGAACATAAGGCCTCAGGTTCAGTTTGTCGTAAAGCAACCTGCTTCTATTTCTCTTGGCAATCTCCATAACTTCCTTAATGCTATCCAAATCGTCATTTATGCCGGGGATGATTGGCCCGAGAAAAATCCAAGTTTCCACATCTCTGGATGAAAATTCCTCGATCACCTTTGATCTCGCATCTGGGGCAGATGCTTTCGGCTCAATTTTCTTCGCTAACTCAGAGTTCATGGTTGTGATGGTGACCCCAACATCAAATCCTCCTGGCCTGATTATGTCTATGTCCCTCAGAATTAGGCTTGACTTAGTTTGTATCGATATGTGAAAGCCATTTTCGGAGAGGGTTTCTAAGCATTTTCTTGTAAGTTCGGTTCTAGCCTCGAAAGGTTGGTATGGATCAGTTATAGTGCTTACGCCAACGATGCCTCTACGCTTTTTCCTAAGCTCCCTGCGCAAAACATCTACAACATTTTTCTTTGCCCTTGAGAAAGACCCCCAGCTTGAAACAAGACTCTTATCTCGAAGGAATGACCTTCCATAGCAGTAGATGCACCCGTGCTCGCATCCCACGTAGGGATTCAAGGAATAGTCTAACCCAGGAAGCCTACTCTTGGATAAAGCTGATCTGCAGTCCACATATGAGTATTCTATGGTCCTCAAACTAAGGCTTCCCGAGGAAGTCGATTATCCTTTTCTGGAATAGGAACTGCTTCAGCAGCGTGCTGTGCTCAACCCATTTCATGATTGGGATTGTAAGTCTAGTTTCGGCGTACTCCAGAGCCTTCTGAAGTGAATCGAAGGCTTCAGGTTTTGTTTTCAAAGCTCTTCTAACGCTTTCCCTAACGTTCCATACGCCTACGGGAACTATGTAGCCGCTGTGAATCTCTCTTAGGAGTAGAACAGTTGCCTGTCTACGTTCAATGCTAAGCTTCTCAGCTGCAGCAAGCCTAGCCGAGTAGTAGCAGCCTCCAATCTCCGGGTATCCCACTCTACCTTGGTAGGGCTCACTGTCACTCATTATCTCAGGCCTTGACCGCCCTTGGTTCCAAGTTGTACCTGGAAACCAGGCTTCCATCCACTCGAAGCCCCATTTCTCAGGCATAAGTATAGCTGCGAAAATGTTGTTGAGGTTATTGAAGAAATACACCCGATAATCATCTATCGTTCCATAGTGCTTAACCTCGTCGATCAAAGCTTTAGAAACAATGCTGTCAACAGCGGTTATGCTCCACCTAGTTGGAACAATTCTCCTACCTGAAGTTAAGCCGAAAACACCTAGGCTGAAGCACCTCTGTATCCTTGTAACAGAGACACTGCTTCTGTAAAGCTTCAACACAGCCTCCGATGCCTTAAGGTCACCGTCATAGAATGCCTTCTCAATCCTCCTATCAACATAAATAGATGAGGTATCGAAGGATTTCAGTGGAGCTGAAGGACCGAAGGGCGGTAAGTCTGAACTTAAAAACAATGTTTTCGAGGGCTTCTTCTTAAGCAAAACCTCTGAGTCAATAGGCTTCTCAGCCATAGATAGTTCCTGAAGCAGACTAACAAGCCTACCGCCGAGTTGAGCATCATGAACATCAACCCTAGCTTTACCTCTGATTAGAGAGAAACGGTAGTCAACTATCTCATCAATGCTCCTTCCAACCCAGAGCTCAGGGCTGTCAAGTACCTCAGTGTCGCCAAAGTACGGCGGGATCATGGGGCCTATGTAAACCTTGGGGTAACCAACACGCCCAACGAAGACACTTGGAGGTGTTGACCCACAAATTAATTCACCATCCACTTTGGAGCTGGGCTTCAGTAAAACTTGCAGGCTCCTGATGATTGGGCAGTAGAGTTTCCCGCAAAGCATCTTCCCACCTTTGCATTGCAGGCATCTGGAACCATAATTGGCTTGAGCTGCAGCGAAGCTAACTGGATTAACCTGTTTTCCAAGTTCGCTGTGCAAAAATAGATCCTTTATGCCCTTGGTGTCTCTCATCTTGGTGCAACTTATAAATCGGGGTTGAAGCTTAAAAAACTGAGAGGCGGATTAAACTATTTCCTTCTAATGTCTGTTTTCTCCCTGTACTTCAGGTTCTTCACAGCCTGAACAGCCTCTCTAGCACTGTGTGATGCAAATAGAGGTTTTATCTTACTCCAGTCAAGCTTAATCCTCCTGTTGCAGTATGGGCACCTACGCGTCTTAATGTCAGACTGAGCATACTGTATCCCCCCGCAATTCATGCATCTGAAAACATAGTATCTACGAAGCTTTGTTTCAGCCTTCAAGGTTAACACACCTATCCTTTGGAGGATTTTTACCTATACAAGACCTAATGGAAAGCTTTCAATAGGCCATAAACTCTTCAAGCTTACCCTCCTCCTCAAGTTTAGTCAACCAATCGAAAACACCAACTTTTGCCTTAACACTTCCCCTGAAAACCTTTAGGGCTTGGTCAACAGCCTCATCAACCTTTTTGTCTGTGGTGTCGATCTCGCAAACTTTCCCAGCAGCACATGCGTTTAAGGCATCCATAAGGCAGACATCGAGAACTTCCGCGGCAACGTTCTCCGCAACCTTAGCGAGGCTAAACCCTCTGCGCAACAGACGTTTCCTCAACACTCTGGGGTGGCATCTCAAAACAAAAATGTAGTCGATAGACCTAGATGGAACCGCATCCACAGCATAGTGTCCATCCAGAATAATGCTTCCCTTAAAATTCTTGACGAGCAAGCTCAGCATGCCCCTAAGCCTAGGCATGTCAACAACGTAGGTTCCCATTCTCCGGTTGTAGGTTGAAGTTAAATTCTCCTCTCTAGCTATCTTCCCAATGTCCACATGAAGGGCCTTAAGTCGCTTAGCAAGCAACTTAGAAAAAACGGTTTTCCCAACACTTGGGGTTCCCGTGACAACTATGAGGCTTCTTTTACCAACCAAATTCTCAACCGAGTCCACTAGTACCTGAATTCATAGATTCGATGATCCCAATTAATTCAGACAGTTCATCAATAATGTGATCAGGGGTTTCTTTCTCTAAAACTTCTCGTTTCTCAACGCCTGATGCGACAGCCACGGTTTGAATGCCAGCAGCCTTACCCGCTCTAACATCAACAATCGAGTCCCCAACGTAGATGCAGCTCCTAGAAGACAAATTGAAAATCCTTAAGACTTCAAGAAGCTGGTCAGGCGCAGGTTTTCTCGGCACGGCACCATGCGCCGTTACGACAGCGTTAACATAGTTTTCAATTCCATAAAACTTCAAGCTCTCCTTCATCTGTTCGTTCTCAACAGCTCGGCTGGTAGCAACAGCGACCCTGAAGCCCTTATCTGAAAGCCAGCTTAAAACCTCAAGTGAGCCCGGCAGCAGATGAGTTTGTTCACGTTGAATAGTATGGAAAAACTTGCGTATGGTCCTGACACATGACTGAACCTGATCTTCTCTAAGCTGAGGAAAAAGTTCTAAGAGAACTTGCCTTAACCCCTTGCCCATTGAAAGCATCCCAGCCAGCTTCTCCTTATCTACTTTTGGTAAACCCAGCGGGGAAGTACCGTGGTTAAAAGCCATGTGGTAGGCATTCAGGGAGTTGACTAGTGTTCCGTCGAAGTCAAATATTACTGCTCTAATCTCCTGTCTGCTGCAACCAGCCATGTTGGCTCCTATCATCAAATATCCGCCTCTGTAGACCTGTTTATCGATAACTTGTCTATTTTATGGAAAATAACCTTTATGCATGTGTTAGCGTAGCCCAGATAAATCAAACTTATTTAATGTGTCCGCCCCTCTGAAGATTGGGATCTTGAAATTAGTGCTCCGGGCGGGATTTTCACCCAGAGAAAATTTGGGTTTTGAACCCGCGTCGGCGGCTCGAGAGGCCGTCATACTCTCGGCATAGGATCTAACATTTGACCGGGCTATACTACCGGAGCATCGTGATTGTAGGGTTTAACAGCTCGTTTAAGCTTTTCTATTAGGAACGCCAAGGCAGATTTATGTTTAGGGTTGTTCTCAAAAAAGTGAAGGGTGTTTAGTAGGGAGGCATTCCCCCAGGCATACCTCCCGGCATTCCTCCTGGGCCTCCAGGCGGGGCAGGTGGAGCCTTGGCTGCAGCGATAACATCATCAATCCTCAGAATCATCGAGGCAGCTTCAACAGATGACTTCACAATCTGCTCCTTAACCGAAAGCGGCTCAATCACGCCCAATTTCATCATTTCCTTAACTTCTCCGCTGAAAACATCTACGCCAAACCAAAGCCCATCCTTCTTCTCGTGGCTGGAGCGTAGACCTACAAGTATGTCTATTGTGTCTAAACCAGAATTCTCTGCAAGCGCTCTCGGAACAGCCTCTAGGGCTTCAGCGAAACCCTCTATGGCTAGTTGTTCTCTTCCTCCAACCTTAGCAGCATAGTCCCTAAGTCTCTTCGCAACCTCTGTTTCAACTGCTCCTCCTCCAGCAACAATCTTGTTTTTCTTTATAATATCCGCAATCACACATAATGCGTCATGTAAACCTCTCTCAGCTTCATCCACAAGTCTTTCAAGCCCAGCTCTAACCAAAATAGCAACAGACCTAGGATCCTTGCATCCCTCAACGAAAACCATCTTATCCTCACCTATCTTCCTCTCCTCAACTGTTTGTGAAGTGCCAAGGTCAGTTGAGCTTAGGTCATCCAGGTTCGTAACTATCTTGGCTCCAACAGCCTTAGAAAGCTTCTCTATATCAGACTTCTTAATTCTACGGACAGCCATTATGCCTTCCTTTGCAAGGAAGTGCTGCGCCATATCGTCTATGCCCTTCTGGCATAAAACAACGTTTGCACCAACATTCTTCAGCTTATCAACCATCTTCTTCATCATCTGCGTTTCCTCATCCAAGAAAGCCTTCATCTGCGTCGGGTCCTTAATCCTAATCTCAGCACTTATCTCTGTTTTCTCTATTTCAAGTGCACAGTCAAGAAGAGCTATCTTCGGGTTCTCAAGCTTCTTAGGCATACCTGGATGAATAACTTCCTTGTCAACAATTATGCCTTTGATGAGCTTTGTGTCAAGTAGGCCTTTACCCTCCTTCTTCGTTATCTGAATGTTGTCGACATCAGCAATATTCTTGCCAGCTCTCTTCTCCGCTATCTGCTTAACAGCATCGATAGCTATCTCAGCGAAGTGATCTCTAGCTAACCCTATTCCCTTACCTCGCATCGACGTGACGGCAACCTTCTTCAAAGTTTCCCTATCCTCTAGGTCTACTGGAACAGCTATCTCGTTAAGAATCTCAACAGCCTTCTCAGAAGCCTTCCTATAGCCTGAAACAATAGTTGTAGGATGAATATTTTCGTCTAGAAGCTCCTCAGCCTTCTTGAGGAGTTCCCCCGCCACAACTACAGCTGTGGTTGTTCCATCGCCTACCTCGTCATCCTGAGTTTTCGCAATTTCAACCATCATTTTGGCAGATGGATTTTGAACATCAATTTCATCAAGGATTGTTGCACCGTCATTGCTTATCGTTATGTCGCCTAGGGTGTCAACAAGCATTTTATCCATGCCACGTGGACCTAAGGTGCTTTTAACAACCTCGGCAACAATCTTTGCAGCTGCTATGTTTGACCTCTGGGCATCTCTGCCCTTTCTCCTGGCAGCGCCCTCCCTCAATATTAACACGGGTTGACCTGTTAGGTAAGCCAAATCACAATACCTCCAATTGGTTAGAATATGGCAGAGGAAACCTTAATAAAAATCTTTCGTATGATTGCGCAAGATTGGCTTCATATTGCATTTAGGCTTGAAACTGTTGCAAGGCACTTGTTTTGGCTCTGAAGCTACTCTGGAGCAACCCTTTTAACGGCTAAACGAATATCCTCTGCTTTCACTGTTTTTCTCCCAGCATGCGTTGAAAGCTCAATAGCCTCCTTACCGATTCTGAAGGCAATTTCCTCAAGCACTTTTCTAAGCTCCTCAACAGCATCATCACCAACCCTACCTGCACCAGCCTTAACCAGCAACCTATGGACTGTAGCAGTAGCAAGCTCCGTTTTCAATCACCGCAGATTAAGATGTTTGTCAAGATATCTGACAGCTGCTTTTAAAGGTTTTCCGATAAGAATTTTATATAACATTATAGAAAGTTATTCTTGTGTATCTGTATGATTTCTGCATGTGTTCTCGTACGTTCTGAAAGCGGTAAGTTTGATGAGGTTGTTGAAAAGCTGAGGCAGTTCAAGGAGGCTAAAGGTGTTTTCGCTGTTCTAGGCAGGTTTGATGTCGTCGTCGACGTGGAGGCGCCTAACTTCGAAGCTTTAGGCAACATAGCCCTGAGAATGGGCAGAATGGCAGGGGTTATTTTCACAGAAACTCTAGTGGAGGTTAAGAAATAAGATGATGCTTAAGGCGTGTATACTGCTTAAAACAGAGCCTGTAAAGCTTGAGAGAATTGTTGAGTCTGTGAGGAAGATAACTGGCGTTAAGAAGGTGTACGCCTCCTACGGCAGGTTTGACGTCGTGGTTTTCGCTGAGGCTTCAGACTACAAACAGATGAGAGCCATATCAAGCGAGATAAACTCGCTTGAAGGTGTTAGAAGCACAGAGACATTGGCTGAAGCATAGCTTACTTCAAAGGAACATACATCGACGAACGGCTTGCACCGATGCCAGGTGTACCATGGCTAACCTTCCGGTTAGTTATGATGAACTCACCTAGATAGCGTCCCACCATCTCAGGCTTAACATCAACAGGCACAAACTCTTTGCCGCCGTGAACTAGGATGTTCAGCCCAACCATTTCAGGCAGAACTATCATATCCCTACAGTGGGTTTTCACGGGCTTAGATTCCTTACCAGCTTTCTTTTTAGTTTGCCTAATGTCTTCAAGAAGAATTCTCTGCTCAGGAGTTAAGCCCTTAAGTAGGGATCGCCTCTGCCTGGAAGGCAGAATACGTATGAATTCGTCCATAGACATCTCTTTAAGCTGATCAACCGTGTAGCCCCTGTACTTAAACTCCCTTACCAAGATACCAGGCTCCAATATGCATCGAAGAAATGGTGTTGAATCATAAAAGCTTTTAGCTAAAATTTATCTGGGAAACTAGCTGGTTGTTAGAACCTGCTTCCTAGCTCTGCCTGTTTTCCTAGCTGCGATTAAACCAACCTTTCTTCCTGGAGGCGTATGTCTGGAAACAGTCGTAGGCTTACCAGCATGCTTGTGTCTACCTCCACCATATGGATGTGAAGCCGAAACCATAGCCTGACCCTTAACATTCGGCCACCTACGGCCTCTGGCAGCCATATGATGCCACTTAACCCCTGCCTTCAGGAAAGGTTTCTCAGTTCTGCCCGACCCAGCTACAACCCCAATCATGGCGCGGCACATGTCGTTTAGGTAGATTGACTTCCCTGATGGAAGCTTAACCTCGGTGCCTCTTGGCGTATGCGAAACAACCTCGGCATGGGCTCCTGAAGCCCTCGCTATCCTTCCGCCGTCGCCTGGTTTTGCTTCCAAGTTACAGATAAATGTTCCCTCAGCAACTTTCCCAATCGGCATGATGTGTCCGATTTCAGTTGAGGACGTAACACCTCTAACCACATCTTGATTCAAGCAAAGTCCCTCAGGGGCGGTTACGAAGCATCTCTGGCCGTTTTCAAATTGAATAAGCGCAAGCGGCGTACCTCTCCCAGGATCATGCTCAATCCTCTTAACAACACCCTTAATCGCAGACTTGTAATCGCCCTCTGTCTGCGGGGGGAGAAGTGCTGGAGCAATCCTCCTATGGGTTGGAGCGCGGAACGGAGAGGTTCCTCGACCCCTCCTCTGAACAAGAATGTTCTTGCCCATGTTCTCACCCTAAAGTACGCCTAGCTTTATGGCTAGGTCTGCTGCCTTAAACTCAGGTTTAAGCTTAACAAAAGCTTTCTTAGTTCCTTTAGACGTAATCATAAGGTTAACCTTCTCAACCTTCACTTCGTAAAGTTTCTCCACAGCCTTCTTAACGTCATTTTTACCAGCATTAATATGCACCATGAAAACAATTTTGTTCTCGTGTTCGATGAGGTTAACAGCCTCCTCAGACATAAGCGGATAAGCAACAACCTTGCTTAGCTCAACCCTAACCAAACCTAGATACCTCCGAAAATCTGGTTCATAAGTTTCAACGCTGATTCGCTCCATACGGTAAGCCTTGCAGACTGGGTTCCTGGGGCTAAAGCCTCTATGCTCAGCGTTTTAGCCCTAACCACATTGACGCCCGGAATGTTTCTAGCTGCCCTACCTACGCCCTTATCCTCAGCCACAACAAGAAGAGGCCCAACGCCATGCTTTCTCCCCCTTCCACGCATACGACCTCTACCAGAACGGATCTTAACGGCGCTGAGAACTCTTTCAGCATCTCTCCAGACACCTAGACTTGTAAATGCATTCCTAACATCAACTGTCCTAGCTAGGCTCTGAATCTCATCAGACGCAACAAGCGGCAGGCTTGGAACACCCTCAACCCTATGCCCCCTCCCAGCAACTAGATTCTTAACAGCTGTGGCGGCTATTGCTGAACGCAGGGCAAGAAGACGCTCCTTCCTATTAATCTTCTTATAGATACTCTTCTCAGCGCGTGGTGGATGAGTCCGTCTACCGCCAACAGTGCTAGGGACGAAAGCCCCAGCACCAGCCTCCGAGTACTGTTCGCCCTTAACCCTTGAGATTCTAGCCATGCCCCTTCCAACGCCGTAGGATTCAGCGGTGGTTCTTTTACCCGCTATAGGGTCTCTTCCCTTCGGCAGAAACCTATGGGTTTGAGCCGCTACAACTGCGCGGCTGATAACGTCAGGTCTATATGGAGTTTCAAAAACCTTAGGAAGCTTGATGGATCCAACTGGTTTTCCATCAAGACCGTAGACGTTAACAGTTGCTTCAGGCATGTGGTTCGGCCTCCTGAACCCTGCTTTAACCTAGGCTGATGCTCTCAATCTTCGGTGCTGCTGTGGGAAGGCCCGCTGCCCTCACGCCGTATCGCATTGTGAGCAACCGTTTGGTTGGGCCTGCAACATGTCCTTCAAGCAGCACATAGTCGTTTTTAACGGTTCCATAGTGTTTGAATCCTCCTTTAGGTGTAACCTCAGCTCCACTGCTGCCTACCTTCAGCATCTGTTTGTTGTATTGGGTTCTCTGGAAGAAACCCATCTGCCCCGCTCTTGGAACAGAGTAGGGGACGAAGTGCGGCGTCCATGGACCTGTGGCTCCAACCCCACGCATAGTCTTCCTGGATTTATGGTGAAGTATGCTTACCCCCCACCTTTTAACAGGACCCTGAATACCCTTACCCTTGGTGATTGAAACCACGTCAACCCACTGCCCCTCCTTAAGAACCTCTGAGACAGCGATGCTTCTGCCGAGAATGCTCTTAGCGTACTCATACTGCTCCTTTACGTCTCCTCCCCCAACCTTAACCTCTAAGAGCTGAGGCGTCTTCATACCGAATTTCGCAAGTCTAGGCTGCGCAGCTAAAACAACCCTGATCTCAGCAACCCTATCAATCGAATCCTCAATCTTCTTCAGGGAGTCGCCTGTGTTAAACTTCTCAGGAAGTGCGAGCATCCTGCCAAAATCTTTAGGAGGATTCTCCATCCAAGCTTCTGTTAAGGTTTTCAGTCCTTCCCCTGTTTTCACGTAGGCTCTTAAAGCGCAGGTAACCATCGGCGGAGTTTCAACAATAGTTACTGGAAAGACAACCTCCTTCCCGTAGTTAATTGAACCCGGCCTATTGTCCAAGGCTACAACGTAGGTCATGCCTGACTTGTAGCCTGCGAACGCTAGGAGTGTTGATTTACCATCAAACTCAGGCCAAAACCTGATTCTGCCAACCCAACGTTCAGCACGTGCCTTAGGCAGATATGCAAGCGAACCTCGCTTAGGCGCATGCTTCTTCCTTCGTCCCAATGCCTTTCCCATCTAACGACTTTCTAAAGCCTAATGGAGCTTCATGAAGCTGCTTCAACTATTAAACGTTACGAGCCTTGTATTGTTAGCTTACCAGTTGCCCTTAACATTGATTTATTATTTTTTTTGTTTTACATGCTTCTGAGACTCATGACTATGGAGTTGGGGGGAGGGGTCCCTTCGATTTATTGGAGGGGATGGCGGGATCATACAATAGATTGGAGGAGATGGAGGCCTCCATCCATATAGAACATCATTAACTCAATAGAATGATGTTCAGCATATGTCGAAAAGCTATGAGCTACTCTTTCTAATCGCAACAACAGGATCTAACTTCGTTATCCTTATACTGGAAGGATTAACCTTTTCAACATACTGAAAATACTGTAGAACTTTTTTTCTTTATGCCAAAAAGCTTACAGACCCATTTAACTTAAACTTTAAGAGCTTAAGGCTTAGAGCTTTCAACTGGGGTATGCGGGGATCGCAGAGCCAGGTCAAATGCGCGGGACGCATAATGTGCGCGTGTAACTCAAGATTCAGATATGTGTCTCTGCTATGTGGATGAGGGATCCCGTGGGGTAGCCCTTCGTGGGTTCAAATCCCACTCCCCGCACCAAACTCCTAGAAACAGCTTTACCTAGCTCTATTCCTTCAGTTTCCTTCTTAGTTTGAGGTTTAAGGGGAATACTATGGGAGCTGGGATTATCAGGGATTATTGCTTTTCTTCACAGCCTCCCCACTGGTTTTACTAGTAACCAAGTCCACTTTACTAGTAAAAGAAACCTCATATCTCACAATAGCCTTGAGGAACATGTAGCGATTGGAAGCCTGATTGGGACAATTTTGCAGTTAGAACTTGAGCATCCGCTTCTCTTAGGTCCACATCCAAGTCTCTGCATTGCAGCTAGAACATGCAGAATTACATCATCTGGAATGTCTGCCTCAACTGTTATGGTTACTTCAAATGGAGCCATCTCAATATAGTCATAGCTTCCAGCCTCTGTTAGGAAGTGTCTTTTAGGTAGGTCTGGAGGGTTACTTATCTGCTTACCTAATGGAAGAACCAGGCTCAATGAAGACCCTCACTGTGTTCAATATGTCTAAGATAGCTATTCTTCGCAGGATCCTGTGGCCTCCGACGTTCTTGCTATTGGTTCCATCTTTGTTTGAGAAATCAATTCTACGCACCACTTCTAATCTCATTATATGAGAATGTATATTATAAAGGTTTTTATTTTAGGAATGTTAATATTCAATAGTTTGAATTAATGAGATAAACTTATATATAAGTTCGATATTATCACACAGAAAGGAGGATTAGATATGAGGTTAGGAGTAATAGGCATCGGACAAGCAGGTGGAAGAGTAGCAGATCTAGCTGACTACAATAGAAGGTTTAATCAAAACGTGATCCCAGTAGCTTTAGCCTGCCAGCCTATTCGTGAAGGGGGGCTGCTGTTAACGAATGTGCTCAACGAGTAGCGCATGGCTCCCGCCCTTCAGCGTTTACGTTGATGATGTATGGCGCTACATAGGTTTCAACTCTCCACAGTCAATAATGATTGTGATGATAATGATTGCGGTGATAGATTTTACTCTGGAGAAACTTTCTATGCTTCCTTACAGTGGTAGGAAGGTATTTGATTCTGGTTCAAAATTCTTTATGAAATTCGTAATGTTAGCTTTATGTGCATTACTAGTCATGGCATCCACGTCAGGGGTAGTAGGAGTTCATGCTCAGGAAACGCATAGCGTCACTCTCACTCCAGTAGCAGACGCTAATGTGTCACCGTGGTTTCCTGATAAGAATTTTGGAGGAGACGGAGCACTATGGATTGATTATAGGCCTGGTGAGCAGAAGGGTGCATTAACATATCTTATGTTTAATCTCTCTGTTATCCCCAGGTTTGCTGTGATTAATTCAGCTACTCTCTCGCTTTATTTGACTGAGGGAGGCGGATGGCCTCCCAGACCGGTACGAATAGGTGCTCACTATTGTTCCAATACTGCATGGAAAGAATCTGAAGTTGCCTGGTCTAGCAGTCCATATTTTCTGCAGGTTCCTACAAGCATTTCAGTTGCTGAATGGATAATTACTCCAAGCATTACCGAGTTAAAAGAAGGGAGATATTCCTGGGATATTACTCGTGATCTCAAAAATGCTGTCCAAATGGGAATGTTGACGGAGGTACTTAAAGTTGAAGATACAGATCTTTCTGTATATGCCTCTTTCTACTCAAAAGAGGCAGATTTTCAACCGAAATTAATAGTTGATTATGCGGCGGCCACAGCAAAGATTTCTGCATCGGGCCTTCCACCTACCCTTTCAACAAATGTCTATCTGGATGGCTCCAAAGCAGGGACTCTGAGTAAAGGAGAGTCAAAGACATTTGAGTTCGAGGAAGGGACATACCACACCATTAAGATTGATGGCTATGTCTCAGGCAGTACAGGTGTTAGATATTACTGTCCCTCTAATTCATGGACTTTCTCATCTACAGGCTCAAAGGAATTCAGCTATACCACACAATACTACTTAACCGTGAAAACAGAATATGGCAGTTCGAAAGGTGAAGGGTGGTATGACGCTGGCTCCAAAGCAACAATATCAGCAGCATCCTCAGGAGGCGGATATGTCTTCAGCGGCTGGACTGGAGACTTGACTTCTCCTGATGCTGCCAGCACTGTTATTATGGATAAACCTAAAACTGTCACAGCCACTTGGAAAGTTAGCTACATTATATCTAATGCTATTCTAACTAATTTCATTGCCATAGTTGGGGCATTACTACTCGTTTTAGTAATGAGGGAAGAATATTAACAAAAGGTCTTAACGCGTGCGCACAATCTACGTCGATAAGGGAAATCGAAGAGATTCACGATTTCTCTTACAAATACTAGTTTCAGAATTTACTCGTTCGTAGAAGATCCTTTTTATCACTTCTCCTACGATAATGTAGAGCACGACAATTATCGCCATCACAAGAAGAAACGAAATTTGGGGCGGGCTAAATCCGAACAGATCCCCAAGCGGAGTGAAGGGAAAGATAAGCGCGGCTCCAACAATCAGCAGGGCGGATATCAACAGATGCTTCCTCGGAGTGCTCTTAAAGAAAGGTCTCCGGCTCCGAATAACCAGCACAATCAGAGAAGCTGAAACAACCGATTCCACAAACCAACCGGTTCTAAATAGATCTATCGAAGTATGCAAAACAAGCAGAAGCACTCCAAAGGTGAAGTAATCAAACACCGAACTTAAGATGCCGAAGGCTACCATGAAATTGCGGATAAAGCTGGGGTCCCAGCGTCGAGGATGATTATATCTCCTAGCACAATCTCCTCAACTGGAATTTTCTTTTGATTTCCATCAAGTACCGTTGCTTTGGTTTGCACGATCGCCAGCAACTTTTCGACAGCATTGGTTGCACTTCGTTCCTGCCAGAATCCAAGCAAGCTACTCACAAAGATAATTGCGAGGATGATGAGAGCATTCCTTGGATCACCAAGGAAGAGTGACAATCCCGCTGCAAAGATGAGGATAAGGATAACTGGGCTTTTGAATTGAGTAAACAAAAGCGTAAGCGCGTCTAATCTCTTCTTAGGCTTAAAGAGATTTGAGCCGTATCGTATGAGCCGTTTTCCCGCTTCATCGCTCGTCAAGCCTTGCAATGTCGTTTGAAGTCGCTGAAGAAGTTCAGAAGCGGGAATGCTCCAAAATGATTGTGGATTTTGATTAATTGGGTTACTCAGGGAAGCGTCGCTTGGCAATTCCTTCAGTCATTTGTCTGAAAAGATCAATAAAGGGGACACATGCCTATGAATAATGCGGTTGCTGCAGATCTCAGATGCGACTTGTTATCAAGCTTTAGTCTACCTTACAGCCACAATACCCAACTCGAATCGCGGGTCCGAAGAAGGTTTTTACATTTTTAGTCCTTACTTTTTGATAGAGAAGCCGCATATATTCTCGGCAGGTAAACATAAACGGCTTGAAAAGAGTCAATTTGAAGATCGTGGGGACATAGGTTATGGGGGTGAATCGGTTTTTGTCTAGAAAGGAGATTTTGATAGATGATGCTGGATGGGGAGACCTTATTTTAGGCGTGGTAATCGGCGCCCTCAAACCTCCAGACCGCAGGTACATGGAACGGAGGATCCCGGTCTCCTCCTTCCAGCCGCCCCACTTCGAAAATAAACGGTACTTGGATGACGCCGTGAAGATTGTCGAGGAGATCGTTGAGGTGATGCAGCCTACCAGGGAAACCCGTTTCAGGGTCTGCTCAGGATACGTTCTATCCAGCATACGTAGATACCTGCGAAGCCGGGGATTCAACGTGGAAGAAGTGGAAATCACCGGCGAACTTCAAGAGATGGTTGAGAGAAGCTACGTAAGATGGTGTATTGAAGTAGGGGTGCCGGCAGAAAGACTGCACGACGAGAGACGTTTCTGGACACTTCTAGAATGGGTTGCGGAAAAACCCAAAATCAGAGAGAAACTCGTAAAGACGGGATGGAGGAGCTGGAAACAAAAGTGGCGAGAAAAAGCATTCAAAAAGTCTCAAAAAAACTAACGAAGTGAGCGAATTTTGCGAATTACCTAAAACGACGTTGAATTAAGCTAGAAGATACGTGGTGCACGCACACACAGAACAGTGATTACTCGGTTTTTACCCGGTTGTTCTGTCTGCATAAGAAATACTCCTTGCCCACCGTTGCAAACTCAGAAGCATTTAAAAATTTAGCTGTCTAATAGAAATTATGCCATATTTACCAGATGAAGAGATTGCTTACAGGCGGAAATTTTCGATTTTAGCATATCTGACGGCAAAAGAAGAATCGTATCATACACTTGGAGGATTAGCCAATTACGTATGCGACATCGTTTATCCTTTTAAAGAATTGATTCTCAAAAAAATAATTCGCGGCAGAAAGGCGGTTAAAGACAAAGATTACGAACGTCTTTGCAATATAGAAATACCCGAACTTGTAAAGACTGGTTTGGTCAAAACCTTCGGCCCTGTGTATTACGGAATAACACAGAATGGGAAAGACGAGTTTATGCGTCTTTGCACGCAACATATGGTAACAGATGATGAAAGAGAGAGGTTTCTTCAACTTATAAAGAATAATCACATAAACAGACCAAGAAAATTATTACACGGATTTCTAAGCAGAAGAAAATTGAGTCTAAGTAGGCGCACACACCACCTATCTTCCGGCGGCTTGTAGTCTCCACGATGAATGATTCTACGGAGTGAAGAGGTCTCTTCAGAATCATCTGTATGTCATCTCAGGTGCCTATGTAACCTTCCTTACCATACTTCTTCCACTATGTGTGCACATAACGGTTTTCTGGTAGTATTGAGGAGAAAATTGCCATTATTGCGGTGAGAGTTCCATGAGGAGTAATTACTGTTTTCATCGTAGAGGCATATGCGACGAGAGGAAAGGGGAGAAAGCAGATGAGCAGCCGCCTTAACCTTCGCGCACACAATCCTCTGCCAATGGTAGATCGGACTTTTGCGTTCAGGTGCCGAAAATGTGGGGCCAAGGTCGAGTTCAAGGGTACATACGAAAACTTCGACCAATTCATGAACGCAAGAACATTCACATGTCCTGGAGAGCATAAGGAGAGTTTGCCGCCCAGCGTCTACCTGGAGTGGGTAGAGACGAGTAAGAAGGGCCAGACGCGAAACTGGACGCAGAAACAAGGTCGGAAGTACGTGGACATTCTGAACTATAATACCGCCCGTATGCAAGAGATGGATATCGCTCATATTGGGTCGGGTGTTTACATCGACCGCCGAACGGGTAAGAGGTACGACTACGAGGAAGACGAGGAAGAAGTCAGACACTACTACGAGCTAACGTAAACAGCTTAGCCTAAGAATATGACCGTGAATCAACTCTGTTTTGATGCATAGCGCTCCACTGGTCTCAAAGTCGTCTCTTCCCTTCCACATTTAACTTTCGAATAAGTTCGACGACTTCACATGAAATGGTTGGTGTAAGTTGAAACTTCTTGTGATGTGGACAGTAACCATGGAGAACGGCTCTCATCTTGTTTTCATCGAAAATGGCCGGATAAAGTCGACACCTCTCGGGCCGATCATTGTAGATGGTATACCGTTGACCATTGTGAAAGACGCATCTCCCATTCAAATTTCTAAGTCGTAGCTCTCCATTCCTCTTTGTAACGAAGAAATTCTCAGAGAAGCCAAGGCCTCTTATCCCTTCGATATCTGCAGTACTCAATGGCATTTTTGTATTCAAACAGCATTTGATGCACTCGTATTGCAGACACTAGTTCTTCATAATGCCCATCGCCAGGACTCCTGTCTCGCTAAGGGATTTCAACAATCAATACGCAGAGCCTGAGAACAGTAGAGTTCCTCGACCATAGTTATGAAGCTCTAACTGTGCTGATCCATCCTCTTGTCTTCTTCTTTTTCTCTCTTTCTTCTCTGCTTCCAACCCTTTCGACTAAACCGCCCCAAACTAACTCCACATCCCTTTCCAATCCTATGAACACATTATTTGCATATTCTAACGACGCCCTTTTTAGCGTTTGGGAAAGTGAGGACTCCACAGGATTCTGCAAGATAAGCCAACGGATCGGATTTGAGTTCTAAAATATATCCCCGCACCAGAGTTCAGGGTCGATTCCTACCTCTATTTTTAACATTAAGAGACTGGCGTGTGGCTTCCACCTTAGGAAAGAAGTTGATGTAAAAGAAACCCCTTCCCCCAAATTAGTACCGAAGCAAACTTAAATGTTACCCATGTTGTAGTTACAAATCGTAACCTATTTTTAGGTTCAGTAGATGCAAGTCTAAGCATTGTTGCCACTCTGCAGGGAGGTTTTCACAAGGTTTTTTCAGCTCTTATACGAAGAAAGAGTTAATACTCAGCAGTTTGGCAACAGTTATGTATGGTGCAGATCGAGCGCCCATGTGTCAGATGGACATGCACGTTGTGCGGAAACTGTTGTAGAGACAGGCCAGGCAGAGAACGGAGAATTTTCCTAACGGAAGCGGATCTTGGGCAAATTCAGAGGTCCGGGGTAAAAACGAAGTTCTATCGGAAGAGCGAGAGGGCTGTTGGGCCATATGAGTATGAAATGGTGAAGAAGGATGGTGGCTGCATCTTCCTCTCGGGCAACAGATGCACCATATATTGGAATAGGCCCTTGATCTGCAGGTTCTATCCCTTCACCATGTTCGAGGCTGATGGCTATGTGTTTGATGTGGATCGAGATTGCGAAGGTCTTGGGCTAGGCGAGGTCGTTAATAAAAGGTGCTACAGCGAACTTATTCGAGAGGCAAAAAAGACCATAAGGAGAGTTACATGGGGATAGATCAAAGTTCCTAGGCTCCTTCCAAAGATCTAACAGTAGTGCCGCTGAAATAAATTAACGAAAAAGGACTCGCCCAAAACTCTGCAAATCCCCCTCGGATAGGATAACTTCCTAACTTCTTTAAGCTTTATCTTTAACCATCCGCTCAGCCCTTATCGAAAACAATGAGAAAACAGCTCCTTGAACACCCAGCATCGAGGGTATGAGAAATACGTGGAAGAAGCTGTAGCCGTGTCCCAGAAGCCAGCCTGAAAGCGTTACCATGCTTAGAGAAGTGCCATAGGAGAGGAAGCTCTGCAGCCCCATTGCTGTTCCAATTTTTTCTGGTGGAAGCCCTGGAGCACGTATGTACAATGCTAGTTCTGGAACTGTTGTGAATAGTGGCCCCCACCCCACCAGAGCAAAGATGAAGACTATCCACATGTAGTTACCAGTCTGCCCGAAAAACACGATCCAAACCGAACATGTCAAACATAGTGTTCCAGCAATCATGAATGGGGTACGCCAACCTAACCTATCAGAAAGCCACCCTGATAGAATGGCTGCAGGCAACCCTACCAATCCATATGCGGATGAAACACGTCCAGCTTCCACAAGCGGCAGAATAGTATTGGCATACAGCGGGATATAGTTTGCATTCACCCAAAAACTAGAAACAGCGCTGCAGAAGACAAGGGAAATAATCCAGATCCAGGGGTTAGTGTAGACCTTTGAAGCTCCTCCCCCGCCATCTGTCAATCTGGGCTTAGGTGGCCTTTCCCTAACCACTGCATAGAAGACTAAGGAGAAAACCAAGCCGAGGGCGCCAAAAGTGTGGAATACAGCCCTCCAATTCATTCCGAAAACAGATGCTATCAATGGGCCTACGAAGGTTGTGAGCATGGAGGCTGTAAAGATTCCACTACTCCATACGCCGCTAAACAACCCAGTTTCTCCTGGGTCAGCCCACGCATTAATGATTTTAGGTCCGGGAGTAAAAATGAAGGTGCACGCCGCACCAATAATGAGGTAGGCAGCTAGCTGCAATAAGTATGAGTGGGTGCTACCGAAAAGGAATGCGCCGGCCGAGCCCATAAGCACCCCCGCCAAAATAGTTGTCTTTGCACCAACCCTATCGGAAATTGCGCCTGCAACCGGGCCTAGAACAGTATACGTAATGAAAAACATCGTGGAATATGCTGCAACCTCAAGAGACCCTAAACTCAAATCTTCCTTTATTAGTGGGGAGAGTGGGGGCCAAGCTAAACAGGCTGAATACCCCGATACCATCGATAAAAACAGTGCCCCTAAATTTAACCACTTTGACAATTACGGTTTAGCTCCATGCTCCCTCAATATTATGCCTATTTATTTATGAATTATGTTAGGTATCTTGGCATTATGATAAGAGCCAAGAATATCTCTAAAGAAAAATTGAGGAAATATGCTAAAGTTTTATGGATGATCTTCCCTTATGTTTACAGGCCTCAACAACCCGATAGCCCAACCGGTGACCTCGTTGAGTGAAGGGTTGATAACCATTGAACGGTAAATGGGTATAAATGACCCGGCCTCTGGGCATGCACGAGCTAACTTCGGGGCGGGTTTACCCCCCGGTTCTTCAGGGATACTGCACGTGAACCCGGCGTTCATTAAATAGACGAAGGGTTGCACTAACACTGCTGCATCAGGATCAACCACATGTGCTCCGAGAATCCTGCGCGCGCCAAGAAGTACGCAGAATTGCCGAGAAATGGGGGAGATGGACGGGTTTGGCAGGATTCTATTTAATAATGGCTGGAAGATTGGGTATAAAGGTATGAGATTTGAGGGTGTGAACAAACATTTGTTCAAAAATTTGGGGTCAGGTGCCTGATTTACCCGGAATGTCGTGGTTTTGAGATAGCTCTAGGTATAGACGAACATTATCCTTAATTCTGTTAATCAATTCCTCTGTGGTTTTCTTTATTACTTTCGCCGGAACCCCGACGGCAAGCGAATTAGGCGGAATCACAGTTTTTTCCGTCACAACACTTCCGGCGCCTATGATTGAGAAAGAACCTACCCTAGCCCCGTCCAGTATGACAGAGCCAATCCCTACTAAAACATCGTCTTCAATTTCACAATCATGTAGGACTGAGTTATGCGCTACACCTACTCGGTTACCAATTTTCACTGTGCCATGGGCAACGCAATGATCTTGGAAATTTACTTGAGATCCTAAAGTTATTTTGCCTCTATCGCCTCTAAGCACGGAATAAGGCCAGATGCTACTTTCACTTCCAACCTCAACATCGCCAATCAACATAGCGTTAGGAAAGATTACGGCGGTTGGGTCGATTTTCGGCTCTTTCCCGAGGTACTTAATTACTAAAGCCATTGCCTTCACAAAGGCTCAGAATGCTGAAACCCTATACTTATGCTTTATCCTCAGCCAGAGGATGTGGGAAAACCAAAGACACATTACAAACTCTAGCTTATACTATGAGTCGCATCAAGACACCTAAGGCTCCTGCTGCAACGACGAGAAGAGATACGTTTACTTTAAACTTCCACATGGCTATCAAGCTGGTTACAGAAATCGCCACTGCTAACAAGTCAGGAAAGGCTGTTTGCGCCAGCGATCCGACAACTGCAAGTATGGCTCCTATGGCCCCAGCCTTAACACCTTTTAAGAAGCCTTGTAGCCAGAGGTTCCTTCGTATCTGTCTGAAGAATGGAGCAAGAAGGATTACAATTACAAAGGGAGGAAGGAATATTCCGGAAAAGGCTACTGCAGCCCCCCATATCCCTGCAACCTTATACCCAACGAAGGCAGCTGTCTTCATCACAGGGCCTGGGGTTACTTGACCCAGAGTAACACCATCAAAGAACTCCTTGTAACTCATCCAGTGAAACACATCCACAACATCCGGCCCTATCAAGGGAATGATTACGAGCCCAGTGCCAAACATGAGCAGACTGGCCTTCAAGAATTCAAGAAAAAGCAACACCATAACAGGAAGTCCTTCAAATGTGATAGCCATGATCGGTAGACTGAAAGGTATGAGTAGGAGCGTGACTGAAGTAGCCTTCTTCAACGCAGGGCTGTAGAGAAAGACTCCGACCACGCCTGCTGCAAAAAGTATGATGGCTTCATTTATAGCAGTAAAGTAGGTCGCCAATACTGTTGCCAGAAAGATACATACCAGCTTCCAGTCGGTTATAGAGGATTTGCCAAGCCTGAGGACCGTGACCAGTATGATGGCGACCACAACAGGGTTGATGCCGTAGAAAAATCCACTCACACTTGGCATAGCACTGTATTGGAAGTATAGCCAGCTCAGCACCAGCATGATGACGAGAGATGGGGTCGTAAACCCCAGTCCACTAAGAATCCCTCCGAGCTTCCCACCCTGCACGTAGCCAATGTGAATAGCCATCTCGGTGGCATTTGGTCCTGGAAGCATATTCGTAATGCCAAGCATTTCGGCGAACTCATCCTTGGTTAACCATTTCCTCTTCTCTACACAGTCATCCTCCATCATCGAAATGTATGCCAAAGGTCCACCAAACGCTGTCCAAGAGAGCCTGAAGAAGTAGGAGAAGAGACCGAAGAGCGATACGTTGTTTGCAGGGGTCTTCGTCACGTCTTAGATCATCCTCCAAATTTCTTGTGTAGCCTTGGCTCTTTCTTCTTTAAATATGGAGTGCCTCTTCTATAATATGAAGGTTATGAAGCAAAAAGCTTTTCGTGGAGTGGGCATTAACGTCATTCTTCTTGGTGTGGTGAGCTTTCTAACCGACGTCAGTAGCGAGATGGTGCATCCAATACTCCCGATGTTTATTACAGCTCTGGGCGGCACAGCGCTGATCGTTGGCCTGATTGGCGGTGTGGGCGATAGCTTGACAAGCGTGCTGCAGGTTTTTTCCGGGCACTGGTCGGACAACTATGGACGGAGGAAGCCTTTCATTTCATGGGGGTATGTTGTCTCTGCAATTTCGAAAACGTTCCTCCCGTTATCCACAGTCTGGGGGCATGTGCTGATCCTTAGACCGCTGGAAAGAATCGGCAAAGGGCTTAGAACCGCGCCTAGGGATGCCATAATCGCGGAGTCTGGTGAAACTGAAGTAAGGGGAAAAACATTTGGAGTCCATAGGGCAATGGACACGGGCGGCGCTGTTTTAGGGTCTGCTCTGTCTTTCATCCTCTTCTGGATTCTCACTTTCGAGTTTAGACCCATACTCATGATTTCTGCAGTGATTGCGTTCCTCGCTCTCGCACCGCTCTACTCAGTGAGAAACGAAAAAAGGAAGCCTAGGAAGCTGCCGCTGAAAATTGGCTTGAGAGAGTTGCCTAGAGACTTGAGGCTTTTTCTGGTGGTGGCAACGATGTTTGCGATGGGAAATTTTAGTTACATGTTTTTCATCTTGAGGGCTCAGGAGTTTTTCGCTAAGGTGCTTGCTGAAAGAACGGCTCTTGCAGTGTCGATCTTCCTTTATGTCCTGTTCAACGTGGTTTACACCTTATTTTCAATACCGAGCGGCATGCTCTCCGATAAAATTGGTAGAGGCAAAGTTATCTTGCTGGGATACTTGCTGTTCGGGCTGACATGTCTTGGTTTTGCGTTCGCTGATTCCCCTGCTTCTTTCATTATTCTTTTCTGCCTCTACGGGTTATTCTATGCGCTGGTAAACGGAAACCAGAGGGCTTTTGCATCCGACCTTGTTCCGGAAGAATTAAGAGGAACGGCTCTTGGAACCTTTCACACCTTCATAGGTCTTGCGGCCCTTCCGGCTAGCCTGATGGCGGGGGGACTCTGGCTTGTTGACTCAAGCATAGCTTTCATTTACGGATCGATTCTGGGCTTCAGCGCAGGGATTTTACTGAAATTATGTGTCAAAAGATAGGTTCTTTTAAAGTGATGGTGTAGTGTAAAAGCGTAGGGTGTCAAGGTGAAAAAAGTGTTGTACAGCGGCAAAAGAACTTTTGTTTCAGCTGTCTTACTCTCAGCTCTTCTTATGGCTTCGGTGACCGCGGTTTCTGCGTGGGAAGACGGAGCTGCTGGCTATGGTGCTGGAATATGGAAATATGATCTTTCCTCGGGCATAAGAGACCTCCAGAATGGTTATGCGCAAATCAAAAAGGGCGTGGAATTGGCTTCTAGTGGTACAGCCGATATAAAACTTGGAATCTATGTACAACCTTGGAATCCTGAGCTGGAGCAAGGTAGATACCGAGAGCTGATCGGTGAACTGAAACAACACAAGATTAGCCGCATATTCATCTTTGTATATTCACCTAAAGGGGAGGGTAAAGGAGTCTTCCAGATAGTGAAGAAGGGAAGCTGGCATGGTGCGACAAATGAACCTGAATTCCTTAACGTGCCTGATTTAGCGACTTTAATCCAAGTAGTGCATCATTCAGGCATCCAAGTGCATGCTGTCATCTGCTGTTTTGGCGGGGCTGGAGACGAGTACCCACAGTATTCTGTTAACCCAACAAGCGAGGTACATAGAAAACATCTACTTGAGGTTATAGGTTACCTTCTCGAAAATTTCCCATCACTGGATGGCATACAGTTGGATTACATCCGTTACATAAGGGAGCACGGCTACAAGGCTGATGGCGACACAGACACCATTGCAAACTTTATTGGTGACGTGAACAACATTGTAAAGAGCAAGATTCTCTCTGCAACAGTATTTCCCGCCACATATGAAAACTGGTGTGATCCACTTGTTCACTGGCTGCCGTGGTTGCCACACAGCGACTACTACGAGGTGTGGCATGATCTAGGTCAAGACTACAGGAAGATGCAGAGATACCTAAACTTCATCTCTCCAATGGCATACCACCGTGAATGCAGTCAACCCCCTAATTGGGTTGGAAAAGTCGTTAAATTCACAAAACAGAAGCTCACAGAAAACTGTGGGATCATACCGGACATCCAAACATTTTATGAGACAAAAGAAGGCTTAGAAATACTCGACAACCCCGGATATGAGGAAGTAAAAAATGCATTGCAAAGCGCGATTGAAAACAACGTAAATGGCATTAACATATTCGTATACGGCACTATCTCCAAAGAAGAGTGGAAAGCCATCGATGAGGTGTTAGGTTAAAGTTACGGGGAATTTGAACCCCTATATTATTCCTCATCGAGGAATACACTATGAGCTGTCTCAAAACCGTTAGAGAAATTGTCGAAGAGGCAGTCGGATGAGAGCGAGAAAGATAACCTTCATTTAGGTTTCTCACCGTGAATTTCTATAGACGCTAGGTCCTCCAGATTCTTCCTAGGTCTTACAGCGTGAAGGATCTTAGCCGGCAGGTCTACCTTTTCATGTGGGTATCCTAGGGCTGCCAGTGCAACAACCTCGAAGTCTTCAGTGATCCTCAACATTTCTCGGATGTCTTCTTGGTTGAACATTCCGATCCAACAGGTTCCAAGTCCTAAGGCTGTTGCTGCTAAGACTAGGTGCTCTAAGGCTATGGCGGTATCTATAACGTACCAGCGTGGAGAAGCCTTCTTGTTTCCGCAGGCGACGATTACTACCGGTGATTCAGCTAGGCACTTTCCGTACTTGCAACCTTCAGCAATTCTAGCTCGCTTATCCTTGTCTTTCACAAAGAAGAAGTGCCACGGCTGCCTGTTCATCGCTGAAGGCGCCAACCTAGCTGCGTCAAGAACCTTGAAGAGAACTTCGTCTGGAACAAGTGTCGGCGCATAAGACCTTACAGACTTTCTCTTCCTTATAGTCTCAAATACATCCATGAACCTTGATCTCCTATCCTCCTCTGGAAAATACTTTTTTTCGGATTCCCTTAAAAACTCATCCTTATATGCCAATCCTTATAATGGATTCATACTTACGATATTGGGTTGATCGGAAAATCAGCCGAAAATAGAGGTGTCAAGATGAAGTTAAGCGACCGGGTTAAGGACCCAGCAGCTTGGCTGGAAGCCACCATAAAAAGTTTCATTAACGAATCCCCGGAGAACGCACTTAAAAACAAAGAAAATGAAAAGGCATGGGAAGATCCGCTAGTAGGATTCTCAAGTGGGGATAGTTCTCTCTACCAGGAATACAAGAAGCATATTGGAGCCTTTCACTGGACTCCGCTGGAAATATTCACCAAAACTTTTCCTAGGTTAAGGGTTACAGCGGATCAGCTGACAGTCATAAGCTGGGTTTTACCTCAGACCGAGGCGACGAAGTCGGATAACCGAAAAGAGACTGTCTACCCCTCGGAAAGATGGGCTAGAGCCCGCATCTACGGTGAAGAGGTGAACGTAAAGCTTTGCAAGCATGTGGTGGCGACTTTACAGGAGTTGGGGTGTGAGGCCGTTGCTCCCATGCTTTCTCCTCTCTGGGAAAGTAAGACATCTGAGCGTTATGGCTTTGCCTCCACTTGGTCTGAACGACATGTAGCCCATGCATCAGGCCTAGGAACCTTTGGCCTTTGTGATGGCCTAATTACTCCTAGGGGTCAGGCTGTGCGTTGTGGATCAGTTGTTGCTCACATCAAAATTCCATTCACAAACAGGTCATATAAGGATCATCATGCTTACTGCCTCTTTTTTTCAAAAGGCAAATGCGGAAAATGCATCCAACGTTGTCCTGCAGGAGCAATTACCGAGGCGGGTCATGACAAGGTTAAATGTAGAAATTATCTCCGTACGGTGACTGCGGACTATGTGAAATCCAATTTTGGTTTCGAGGGTTATGGCTGCGGACTATGCCAAACAGGTGTTCCCTGCGAGTCCAATATTCCCGCAGAGTATGACATTAAATAATATGGGTTTTCCACTGAATCCAGCTACTTCTTCTCCACATCTAGTCTAATCTTTGCAGCTTAAATATTACAGGTCTTATTCCATCTGTACAACAGGATATCGCTACTCCAGTTTCTTCATACCAAGGAAAATCTCCATTCATTTGGAGGTGAGTTATTTCCCTTGTCATGCTGTCCCAAGCCCATGGGCAAAATCCTTCAGGCATTGCTCCACTATCTTCCACAATGAATTCTCTGCCTTCCTCTAATCGGTCGCATACCGGTCCATACTTTGGGTTAACCGGAAGTTTTCCTTTGAATATGTCTGAGGAACTTAATTTCTTGAGAACTGTTATCTTCAGCCTTCTCCTAAACGCCAACTTACAATTACCCTCCTTACTATAATTCGGGTGGAACGCTATAAGATTAATGCTTGGATACAGTGTAGCGAGCGAAGAATGGCTGATGTTATTGTTGAAGCCATCTATTATTTTCCCAACGTGATTTGAAAAATAATACTTTTCATTGAAACAGTAATATTTATTAGGGCTACACCCTTAATTGAGTAAGCGTTTGGTGAAGCAGTTGGAGAACACCCATGAAGCAGTAAGACTTAACAATGTATCAGTTGTGTATGAAGGAGAAAATAGACCTGCCATTCAGAACATTAATCTAACCGTGAAATCAGGTGAGCTGATCCACATAGTAGGCCCAAACGGTGCTGGAAAAACAACCTTGCTAGACACCATGAACGGGTTGCTTCCACCTGCAAAAGGCGAAGTTTCAGTTTTCGGCGTGGATCTGAGGAAGAATCCTAGAAAGATAAGGAGCCAAATTGGCTACGTTCCACAAGACTTCATGGTGAACCCTAACGAGCCATACACAGCTTTTGATGTAGTCCTGATGGGGCGTTTCGGAAAGCTCGGCCCAATAACTAGGTCAAATAAATCTGATACTGACAAAACCTATGAGGCAATGGAGCTTTTAGGCATCAGCCACCTAGCTGGAAAACCAGTGGGAAAGCTTTCGGGAGGACAACAGCAGAAAGTTATGATCTCACGTGCACTGGCAAAAGAGCCGAAAATGCTTCTACTAGATGAGCCTTTCAGCAATTTAGATCCTGATTCAAGAAAAACCGTTATGGCCATAGCAGAGGACCTTAACAAAAAAGTAGGCTTAACCACCATTATCGTCACCCATGAAACCAGCTCCCTGATGCAAACATGCCACAGAGCCATAGTTATGTTGAACGGAGAAATACTGGTCGATGCAACACCAGAAAAAGCAGCGGAGATACTTAAAGAACCCCTATTCTGTCTCAGCAGGATTCCACAATGATTCTTCTAAGTCTATCAATAATACAGAGAGCATTAATCGGATGCCTGCTCGCAGGATTCTTAACCGGTCTCGTAGGCGTCTTCGTTGTTAGGATGAAGCTGACTTCAACAGGCTTCTGTATGTCCCATGCTGCTTTTGCAGGGGCCTCATTAGGCGTGGCCTTAACTTGGAGTCCCATAGGGTTAGCTTTCATGTTTTCTGCAGCTGTGGCTTCTGTTATAGGCCCAGTTGCAGACAAAGCGAAACTTCATGCAGACACCATAATGAGCATAGCATTCCCTTTGAACATGGCTTTAGCATTCGTTTTCCTAACCATGGCTCCAGGAGTGACGAAACTAACAGGGGAGGTTACAACCGTTCTTTGGGGCAGCGTCCTTTCTATCGGAAGCAACGACCTAGCCTACTTGGCAGTTGTTTCCGCGGCGACGCTGTCCATATTTTACTTATTTTGGAAGGAGTTCTTCGCCATCATGTTCGATAGGAGGATGGCGGAAGCAGATGGGATAAATACGAAGCCATTCGTCTACCTCACAATCTTCATCGTAGGCGTTGTTGTAACTCTCTCGCTTAAGTTGGTGGGCGGCCTACTTGTCTTCGCTCTTCTCGTAAACCCTGCTTCAACAGCCTTCCAGTTTCTTTATGATTTAAAAAAAATAGCTGTGGCATCACCCCTAATCGGGACAGCTACCTGCACCGCGGGGCTAGTCGTATCGCTTTTCCTAAACTGGCCAGTAGGCGCATGCGTCGTCATCGTGTCAACACTCTGCTTTGCCTCCGCAGTTCTTCTTTCACCAAAAAGAAGGAGAAAAGGAGGTGAGTAGAAAATGGTTAGTAAACAGAAATCGATATGTGTTTTACTTTTAGTTCTATGTGCAACAGCCTTAGTTGGGCTGTCGGACGCGGCAACTGTTTCGGCAGAAAAGCCGATAATAGTTTGTACCACAGCAGTGTTAGGTTCCATAGTGAAAGAGATGGTTGGCAACCAGGCTGATGTGGTTGTTCTAGTGAACCCAAGCCTATGCCCAGCATTCTACGACGTAACTCCAGGCGACATATATGCATTGAGCAAAGCTAAACTTCTCTTCCACCACGGGATTCCTGGTGAGATGTGGCTTAAGGATATAATTAAAAACTCTGAAGCAAGTGCACTGGTGGTTAAGGTTTCAGAAGATTGGAATACCCCTGAGGACGCGAAAAAATGCGTATCTGTTATCGCTGAAAACCTAAGCAGGGTTCTAGGTATGGGCGTTAAAGATAAAGCAAACAAGATAACCGATAACATTAACGTTGTAGTGGCTGAAATCAAGAGTGGAGCTGAAGCATTGAATGTTGCTGGAACAAAAGTTGTTTGTATGAGCTGGCTGAAACGGTTCGTTGAATTTCTAGGTTTCAAAGTGATCGCGGAATATGGGCCGCCGCAGGAAGTTTCAGTTGGTAAAGTGGCTGAAATCACGTTGAAAGCAAAAGAGGAAAAAGCCATGCTTGTGATAGATAATCTTCAGAGCGGAACAGACCTAGGTGCAAAAATAGCTTCAGAGGTAGGTGCAACCCACGTCGTCCTCACAAACTTTCCAGGAGCCGTCCTAGGAACTGAAACTATTGCGAAAATGTTAGGCTACAATGCCGAGCAACTATTCAATGGCGTAAAAGATCACGCGAGAATACAGTCATTTAGCTCGGAAATCCAAGCACTTCACAATAGGGTTATCGCCCTTGAAGCCACATCCATAATCCTAGCCATTGTGGCGGGTGTGGAAGCAATAGCTTTCTACGCAAAACGGAAAGCCAGAAGGTAATGAAAAGTGACGGTGAAAAACAAGATAAGACCTGAAATCATGAAGACTCTGCGTGAAGCGAAAACATTTCACAGCCACCTAGGCCCCTTCCTTGTCTTCGGGGTTAGAATGGGTCTAATTGGAATTCGAGAACTCAAAGTGAGGAGGGGGGATTCGAGATTGCATGCAACAGCAAACTTAACCTACAACGCTCCAACATCATGTATTCTAGATGGCATACAGATGACCACTGGATGCACATTAGGGAACACCCGCTTAAAACTTAGAGAAACCGAAAACATTTCCGTGAAATTCAGAGTTAAAGGAAAGAATAGTTTAACAATCAAAGTGAAGCCTTCAACTCTTAGAAAGCTGCCTAAAAAACTCATGGATAAAAAGCTGGAAATAAAAGAAATAGAGAATTTAGCTTACACCGTAGCTTCTATGCCTGAAGAAAACCTATTCACTATTTCAAAAGCTAAACGTTATTAAATAAGGAAAAAAGACGACTTAAACGAAGTTCTCTTTATAATATCAGATAGTTATGGTTATGTTGTGATTCTACATTACATCGTTGACCTCGTGAAGTTTAGGTCTTTGATGACTGCGTATGGCGTAAGCGTAGGAATCAAAACCTCCCACCACTTCACCCAAAAACGAGAGCTACTTAATTCCTGTATGTTCTGGAAAATTCGGAGAATATTGTCGCTTATCCTAAGGTCTCTCACAGGGTCACCTATCTGTCCGTTCTTAATTTGGAAAATACCGTCTCTCGGAATCGTGGAGAAGTCTCCTCGTTTATAGTCTTGGTATCTTAAATACCAGTTATTCGTTACGTATATGCCTTCATCGATCCCTGACAGCATTTCCTCGAAGGTTGATCCCCCTGATTCCACGACGAGGTTCCAGGGAGAGGGTACAATAAGCCCCGCATTAGCCGTAGTTTCTACGTTAAACTTCTTCGCTGTGGTGTGGTTGTGGAGATAGGTTTTCAGGATGCCGTTTTCCACAATCACGTTCCTCCTTGCTGGAACACCTTCGTCGTCGAAGGCAATCGTTCCATAGGTTTCTGCGAGCGTCGGATCATCTATCAGAGTGAAATTCTCTGAAGCAACCCTCAAACCTATCTTATCCGCCAGAAAGGACTGGCCTGCCTCCACCATGAAGGCTGAGGATAGGCTTCCCATCTGGTTTACCAAGTCTCCGAAGACTAGAGGCGACAAAATAGCGGTGTATTTACCCGGTTTTCCCTCCTTTGGGTTCAGAGCCATACTCGCAATTTTACCTGCAACCCTCCCCGCCTCGGCTGGTCGAAAGTCCCGTTCACTCTGGGCAATAGAAACCCAATGGCCTGACGCCACATCAGAGGCTAAAGCCCTCACCGACACCTCCAAACCTGAACTACTCTGCATTACAGACGCTCGGCTTGAAGATTCAAGGAAGATTTTAGCGTTGGTGGCTATTAGGGACCCCGCAACCCTTACAGCGCCAAACTCGGATGCCCCATCAATCGCTTCTTTAACGTGGTTGATCAGTCTATCGGAATCCAGCGACACTTGAGAGGGCCTCATTAGGGATGAATCATACTTGAATGGGCCGCTTGGGAGAGGCGCATATACGTCGGCTGGAGGCCCCATCTTCGCCATCTTGACTAGTTTCTCTACGGTTCTTGCCAAGGCTTTGGCAGACAAGTCGCCGACGGTAGATCCAGCCCGTTGTTTCTCCACAAGCACGAAGATGTCGACCACATGTTCACAAAAGCTCTTTGAGGCTGTAACCTCGTTATTAGAGAAACGAATCATAGTTTGATCCAGCTCAACAAGTTTTGCTACAATGTCCGTTACCCCATGTTTGATACCTAAACCGACCACATATCGGGGGATCTCCTCCTGATTCATGTCCACGTACCTCCAAGCCTAATTTTTCTCAGCCTTACATGGGGCCCCCCTGTCCAGACAGGTATTGCCTGCATCGGGTCCCCCTTGCCACAGTAGGCAGCTTGAAACTCCAGATCCTTCCCTACAGCATCGATGGCCGACCAAAGTCCTACAGTGGATATTTCGAGAACAGGGGTACGCACCCTCTCCATAAGCTTTCCCCCCTTAACGCGGTATGCTTCAAGTGCCACGTAGCGCTGGTGGAAGCGTCTATCGTCAATGTTCCACTCCATGAAATTCTTTATGTAGACACCATGTTTAACATCCTCAATCAATTCCTCTTTTGAGTAGTCTCCTGGTTCAAGGAAAGTATTCGCCATCCTAATGATGGGCTCTCGATTGTATGCAGACGACCTAGAAGAAGCATTGCTTTCAACTTCAAATCGGTGCGCTGTTTCCCGGTTATGAAGAAATTCGTTAATGACTCCTTCTTTAATGAGAACCCGTTTTCTTGCTTTTACACCCTCATCGTCATAGGGACAGAAGCCAAAGGAGCTTGGGAGGGTTGAGTCGTCGACGACATTCACCAAACTTGAACCAACCCGTAAACCTAAGGAGTCTTCCTTGAGGTACGTTTCTCCAGCTTGAGCCGCCTCCCTCCCTAGAATTCTATCGGCTTCAGCTGGATGCCCACAGGATTCATGGCAAACGATTCCTACAACTTCCGGTCCCAGAACTACGTCCATCTCACCTGTGGGTGGATTGCGGGCTTCCATCAGAGTCTTCGAAAGCGAGTACACCTCTTCCCATAAAAGTTTTGGTAGGTTCCATTTCTCCAAGGCTTCCCAGCCTTCAGCTTCTCCTAGGTTAAAGTACCTTTGAGCTGTTCCTCTCTGAGGGTCGTATGCTGTGAGAAAGATGTTTACCGCCACCCTAGGGACAATGCTGGAAACATGGGCACCATCACTGGTAACAACAATCTTTTCAGTGGTTAAGGTATCCAGCTTCAGCATGTGAGCTGCAAGTTTAGTTTTAGCCTCCGTCGCCGCGTCCCCCGCAGACTTATCCGCTTCTTTTAACAGCAGAACTTTCGAGTCTAAGTCAACACAGTCAAATTTGATGCGGGGCTTAACTTCAACTCTCTCGCTGCCAAGCTTTCCCCTACCTATCCAAACACCTTCTCTGAGAACTCTACTTGAGGCACGGGCCGCCTCAACTGCCCTCTTAGCCGCATCTTCGGCAGCCTTTTTAGTAAGAATGTTTGTGGATGCAAATCCTAAAGAGTGTTTAATAACTACCCTTACGTTAAAACCTTTTAGCTCCTCGAAAACCGAAGCCTCTAGAATGCCATTTTTCAAAATTATCGATTCACTGACGTCTGACTGAAACCTTGCTTCAGCATAATCTGCTCCCAGCTTTCCCGACATACGTATCGCTGAACTAATTAGATCCTCCAACATGCATCCTCGTTGTAGATTGTAGTTGTTAGAAGATGAATTCTCCGTGCGGCACACTTAAAGATTTTCAGAAAGATTATTTTTAAGAGGAAAAACATGAAGCCCCTCTCCCAGCTTCTGGAATATTCCGCTCATCAAAAATTGGCTTCTAAAGTAGTTGGAATAATACGTAGACTCCTGCACTTACCAATGCGCTTGCAGGGATTGTTAAAATCCAAGCCAAAAAAATGTTCCAAGCAACTCCCCAGCGCACAGCCGACAAGCGTCTCGTAGATCCAACACCCATTATTGAGCCTGAAATTACATGTGTTGTTGAAACAGGCATCCCTAACAAAGTGCAGTAAACCAGCGTCAGGCATCCTGAGGTTTCAGCGCAGAAGCCATCAACCGGCCTAAGCTTCGTTATCCCCATTCCCATGGTTCTTATTACCCTCCATCCTCCCGCAAGTGTTCCTAAAGAGATTGTGGTAGCACAGATTATTATCACCCAAACCGGAACGTAGAAACTGCTGCCTAAGTAGCCATAGATAAAAAGTGTTATAGCTATTATCCCCATGGCGTTTTGAGCATCGTTAGCGCCATGACCTATGCTATAACCAGTTGCGGAGAACAACTGCAATCTTTTAAAGTGCTCGTTAACCCTAGAAGGTCTACAATTCCTAAAAACCCAGAAGATCAACACTGTGAAGAGAAGTCCGCCTACGAACCCCAGTGCTGGCGCCACCGCCAAAAACAATATTATTGTCGTCATCGTAGGCATGGCGATTGCGCCTAATCCACCCTTCAAGACCCCTGCACCTATCAAACCGCCAATCAGCGAGTGAGTGATCGATATAGGAAGCCCCTTAAAGGTGGTGAGGTAGGACCAGAAGATAGCTCCGGCAAGAGCGGCAACAACGACATAGAAGTCTATTAAGCCTGTGGCAACTATTCCCTTTCCTATGGTAGTCGCAACCGCAACACCAAGTAGGAATGGTCCTACGAAGTTGCCCATAGCTGCGAGAAGTACCGCATTTCTAGGGGAAAGTACCTTCGTTGCCACTATGGTAGCTATTGAGTTTGCAGCGTCATTCAGGCCATTTGCAAAATCGTAGGATAAGGCGAGGAGTATTATAATAACTACTTCCCACATCTACACACTTTCCCTTAGCGATTTTTCATCGTTATGTCACTTATCACGTTGGCAGCATCTTCACATCTATCAACAGCGCTTTCCAAGAACTCATAGATCTCTTTTAGCTTGATTATCTCCTTTGCATCTCTTGTTTTAAAAAGTTCCGCAACTCCAATGTTAAGAACTTCGTCAGCTTCGTTTTCTAGGCTGTTCACCTCTACGCATCTCTCCTCAATTTTCTCCGGTTTCTTAAGCTCCCTCAGATCTTTCACCGCTAGATTAAGTTCCGTACAAGCCTTAAGCAAGATACCTGCGAAATCCACCATGGCTTTGGTGGCAGCTTCCACCTCATATGAGTAGAGTCTTCTAGCTGCGCCGTGTATGTGGTCTAACACGTTGTCAAGGGCTGAGGCGAGGCCCGATATATCTTCCCTATCAATCGGAGTCACGAAAGTAAGGTTCAGCTCCAGAAAGATGTTGTGAACTATGTCGTCTGTCTGATGTTCAATCTCAGTTATTTTGTTTTTAGCTTCTTCAACCCCGCTATAGTTACCCATAAGATTGAAGAGAACCTGCGCACCTTTTAACACGGCATCTGCTTCCATGTCTAGCATGTCAAAAAACTTTCTCTCTCTCGGTATTAGCATGGAAAGCTTCATCCACATCATCTCAGAGGTACTTCATCACCTCTTTTAATCGCATAGGAAGTTTAAAAGTGCAATCCATCCAGATGCCGCAATCTCACATCCTAAGGGAAGCTAAAGCCATCCATTGGTATTGTACTGAATTTAACGATATACCCCCTAACGAAAACCCACATATAAGGAAACGTTGCCTAAAAAACCGTATCCCTCCCATGTATGGAGCCGCCACCCCCAACCTTTCGATCTGTTGGGCAGGATTCAAAGGCCCCCTCATATAGTTATGTAATCTTTACAGCACTTCAAGATGAAATAGAGCTTTATTCGCAGAGCCCTCAGCTATTTCAGTTAGGCCTATTAGACTTTTCCCCCGCTATCAACTAATAATTTTTATTTGTTTAGTTTTCTCCAACACTTTTTGTGCTTGAGCTAAGATTTTTTCAGCTATATCTCTTGTGTAGAATTTGCTTGGTGGAAGTAGTTCTGGGCCCTTCAAAATGGGGTATCGAGCCTTTGTTATGTGTGGTTCAATGGCGTTTAGGTGTTCAGCTACACTCATCAGGTTTGACCGTATTTCGGGGGAAGCGTTTTGGGCAAGTCTGTATATGACAAGTGAGTTTTTGTGTTTTCTGCTTGGTTTAGCTCCTAGAGTTATGATTAAAGCCGATGTAGCGTTTTCGGCTGAGGAGGCGCTGAGAAATACGCTGAGGGCATAGCTCTTCTCTTTAAGGGCTAGTTTAGCGTCTTTCAATTGTTCTTTGGCTGTTTCAAGGTAGACCTCAGCCTCTTTTGAATCCATGTTTCCGCCTCCCTATCATAAACCCATTCCCTTCCTAACGCTCTTTTTTTAATTGAGAGGATGCCTTCCACCCCTCCACGGTCGTATAGTACTTGATAGGCTTCCAGCAACCCAAGTGAGAACGCGGTTTTAGCCTGAAGATTTGCTATCAGGTCATCGTAGGTTAGGAAGACCGCCTCTATTGGCACATCATATTTAAACATAAGCTTGTGGGCTGCCTCGGTTAACTTGTCTTCTGCCTCTCCCTCAGTAACTATTAGCAGGTCGATGTCGCTCTCCTCATTAGCCTTATCCTTCCCTTTAGCCACGCTGCCAAAGAGTGCCACCGCCACAACCTGTTCATCATGGCATACTTCACTGGCAATCAACCTTGCCTTCACCTCTAATGGAAGCCCTTTATGCAGAAGCTGCGCAAAAATAGGGTGGGAGTTAATGATTTCAACAGGATCTCTCAATCGGTAAAATTTTCCATAACGCTCTATTATCTGAGCTGGATGCAACTCCCCCAGTTTTTTAGAAAGCCAGCGGTCACTTAATCCTGTGAGAGACTTTAATTCACCGTAAGTTTTGGAGCCATCAAACAATGCTGCCACAATTCTTCCTTCAGGCGTAATTTCTACAAGTTTTGGCAGCTGTTTCATTTTACTTTACCAAGTGAAACATACTTTACCAAGTATAAAAATATTCTCGCCCCATATGGTTACTAATGCAGCCTTTATGGGAGGCAAATCCCTCAAAATATGAGCCAAACAATTTTTATCCACATCAATCAAATGTAGCTTAATTCCAAAATGTCTTGGATGTGTTTGTATGGCTGTTATGACAAAACATCTCACGGTTAGAACCCGAGGCGAAACGGACATGGTTGACCTGACGGAGGAGGTCGAGAGGGCGGTTAAGCAAACAAACCTTAACAACGGTGTTGTCACGATCTTTGTTCAAGGCTCAACAGGAGCCTTAACAACCATAGAGTATGAGCCTGGGCTTCTAAGAGACTTCCCAGCCATGCTGGAGAGAGTTGCGCCTAAATCAATTGATTACGAGCATGAGAGAAGGTGGCATGATGGAAACGGGCACTCGCATGTTAGGGCTTCACTTCTTGGGCCAAGCCTAACAGTTCCCTTTGCAGCAGGGAAACTGACGCTTGGAACCTGGCAGCAAATAGTGTTCATAGAGCTGGATGTACGAAGTAGATCAAGAGACCTAGTCCTACAAATAATCGGCGAATAGGAAAACTGAATCCTCTGGTTTACAACAAATAATAAGAACCTGTGAAGAACAATAGAGTATCCTGGTGTGGCATTATGGTTTGGGCTGCTGAAAGAGCTAAGGTTCCGCCTTCAGAAACTCTAGCTATAACCGATAGGGCTAAGGCTATGAAACGTGAAGGCATAGACATGGTAAGCCTAGCCGCAGGTCAACCTGACTTCGTTACTCCTGCACACATAAGGGAATACGTTAAGAAGGCTCTGGACGAAGGCTACACGTTCTATCCAGATGTTGCCGGCGTACTAGAACTCAGACAGGCCATAGCTGAGAAGCTCAATAAGGAAAACAGGTTTGAGGCTGATCCTAAATCAGAGATTATTGTCACAGTAGGCGGCAAGGAAGCTGTGTTCGCATCCGTGTTAGCGACAGTTAATCCTCGTGACGAGGTGCTTCTCACGGATCCAGCTTGGGTTACCTATGAGCCCTGTGTCAGGTTTGCCGGCGGGGTTCCAGTTCACATACCTCTAAAAGGGGACGATGCCTTCAACGTGAACGCTGGAGAGGTTGAGAAAAGGATTAGTTCAAGAACCAAGATGATTGTGATAAACTCTCCATGCAACCCAACTGGAAGCGTAATGTCCAAGCAAGACCTGGAAGCGCTTGCTGAGGTTGCATGTCGAAGAAACCTGCTGGTTCTATCAGATGAGATCTATGAGAGAATCATATATGAAGACGTTACACACTATAGCCTAGCTTCGTTTCCAGACATGAAGGATCGAACTATAACTGTAAACGGGTTTTCGAAAACTCTTGCCATGACAGGTTGGAGGCTTGGCTACGTTATTGCAAACAAGGAAATTATAGGACACATTAAATCTGTTCATGGGCATATGGTTACAGGCCCATGCACGTTCGCACAGAAAGCTGTGGCTGACGCTCTAATGGACAAGAGAACTGAGGACTCTGTTCGAAGTATGGTTAAAAAATTTGCAGAGAGAAGAAAACTGATCATGAACGGATTGAGCACGATAGAGGGAGTTTCCTGCATAAACCCGAAGGGAACATTCTACACCTTCCCAAACTTCTCAAGCGTAGGGAAACCTTCAGCTGAGCTGGCTGAGTTTCTACTTGAGAAAGCGAGAGTAGCAACTATTCCAGGATCTGCCTTCGGAAGCTGCGGAGAGGGATACCTTAGAATAAGCTTCGCAGCCTCAGAGGAAGACATACGTAAAGGCGTGGAGAGAATTGAGGCAGCCTTAGAGGGGGATAAACGATAGGAAGTTCCTCAGTCACCTACTAGGCTGGCTTCCCAGTTTTCTTACCCATTATTTCCAGTATCTTAGGTTTCCCGCCTAGATACTCGGCAGCCGTGATTACAGTCTTACCGTTTTTCTCAGCTACATCGTAAACATCCTTCAGCCTCTCCATGTATCTGTGTTCCCTAAGCAGGTGGTGGTCAAGAATAATAAGCTTCGTAGACGTCCGCTCAACAATCTCACGGAGATTCTCGATGGATCGATTCAGGTTTATTCTATTAATCATGAAGCCGAAGAGGTATGTTGCCGGACCGTCAACTATCAGAATATCAGGATTCTCCTCAATCAAATCCTCCTTGTAGTCTTCGATGAAAACTCCTTCAAGATCTGATGTGTAAGTAAGCTTCTCTTTCCCGTATCTGACAGTTGTTGAGAAGACCCATCCGACCCTGTCGAACTCCAAGCCGTGAAATCTAGGTTTAGAGAAAATAATTTCTGTGCCGCCAACCTTAACCCTTCTGCCATCAGCCCAACAAACCTTGATACCTCTAAAGCTGAGTTCAGGCACCCAGTCCCTTCTTCCCCAAAAACCTTTCACAAGCTTTCGAAACCACCTTCTGCCCTTCTCAATCAGCATCCTCTTCCTTTCCGCGTAGCTTCCCCAATTTTTTGAGGAAGCTAGGGGAAGAAACTGCATTGGCTCAGGGTAAGTTTCGCATCCTGACTTAACAACCACATCATCAAGTTTAACTCCTCCAAACTTCTCGCAGATCTGGCTGTAGAACAAACGTGCACGCTTCCACTGAGACTCATTCACGTAGCTGTTCGGATTCTTCGCGTATAGAACCTTCCCACGGTAAAGCTTCACAGCATCCATCCAATCCGTATCGAGAAGAGAGTGATGATCATAGTGGTAATGCGAAACAACAACCACCTCAGCCTTCGTTGAAGCCGCATCCAAGGCTCTTCGTGCATCACGCAGATACTTCATCTTCATCTCCCAAGACAACGGATAACTAGGCTGCATCTCAGCGGCTCCGGGATCAATAAGTATGGAGGTATCAGGTGTTCTAACAAGCACTGAGGCACATTTCGCTCCCATGGAATCGAAGAATACGGGTTTCCAGCGAATTTTCTCCATGAACAACGCATCAACCTATAGGTTAAAGGCAATTTATAAGAACTTCACATATACCCCTTCATTTTCTCTCCCACTTCCCAATTAAGAAAATATGGGGTTCCAAAGAAGTGGAACAACCGTTCCACAGGGTTCCTTATTAGTTAAAAGATAAGACTAATGTTTCGGTGAACATAGGAATGCATACTGGAAAAATTGCTGGGCTGCTTCTAGCCTCAATATTAATTTTAGCCACAATTCCAACACTGTACGCGAGCGCTGCTCAACAGGAACAGACCAAAGCTGAAAAATTCATAGAGATAGCTGAGCAAGCTAAGGAACACGCAGACAAGCTGATAGATAAAGCTAAGGAAGGAGGTGTCGACGTCACAGCAGCCAATAACCTGATGGGCGAGGGAACCAAGCTCCTAAATGAGGCTAAAGACGCGTTCAGCAAAAACAACTTCCAAACAGCATTCACCAAGGCGCGTCAAGCACAGGAGAAATTCAGAGACGCACTTATATCTCTAAAAACCCCTGCACATGAGGCTGCGCAGGAGCAGGGCAGAGGAATACTGGTGGCTGTGGACAACGCCTATGAAAGGATTCAGAGGCTTAGAGATGCAATAGCGAAAATACCTGTGACTCCTGAAAACGAGAAGCCCCTAAATTGGGCCAAAATGAATCTCACCCAAGCTGAGAACAGCCTAACAGATGCGAGAAATGCAATTCAGAAATATGAGTTCAATGTTGATCTTGCAGCCAGGAAGCTGGCTGAAGCTACCAAATATATCAGCCAAGCCTTTGCTGCACTAAAGCATATCGGAAACAGAGCATTCTTCTGGCATGCCGAAAACTACCTCAACGCCATAGAGAAACATGTGGAGAAGGTGAAGGATAAGGTTAATCAACTGGCTGAGAAGGGCTACAATGTTCAGGAGCTGCAGACAAAGCTTACTAAAGTAGATGAGCTGATTCAGAAAGCCAGAGCCAGCGCTCTTGCGGGAGACAAGAAGGCAACACTAGCCTTCATAAAGGAGATCGACCGTCTTCTACAAGAAATAACTAAGGAAACAGTGAAGCTGCATAAAGGCAAATAGGATGCATTAAACCCCTATTTTTTATTTCACTAGCTCAATCTCGTTCTGCATACCCATCCTTCTTATCCTAACGAAACCCATTCTTTCAAGCCTTCTCGCAAGACGCCACATACTTGTCTTCGGAAGATTAAACTTCTGTCTTAACTCAACCTCTGAAACTCTTCCACCTCTCTCCTCTATGAAGCGAAGAACATCCCTATCCTCAGGTTTCAGCTGAAGCTCTTCCTCTGATCTTCCCTTAGCTAATCGGCGTCCCCTAAACAAAATAATAACCAGCGCGATCAGTATTGCAGCAGCTACCCCGCCTATTATGAATACAGGTTTTGCAGGACCGGTTGGCTCGCTTGGACCTGTAGGTGTCTCAGCGGGTGAAGACGTTGTATAGCCTACTTCCCAGAAACCCACGTCCACACTTAGAATTAACCTATTATCTTTTGTCTTTATGGATGATGGCAGATCGTTTAGGTACATGATTGTTGACTTCTCAGGCAGGATTATTGAAGCGGAGTATGGAGTGTTAACTGTAAGTGTCCAAACAGCTCCCTGCTTACTAGTTAGGGTTGATGTGAGATACTCAAGCGTGACATGCGTAGCTCCTAAAGTATCGATAGTGATGTTGGCAGCACTAACATCATAGCTTAGAGGGCTATTCGCCTGATCTAAGACAAGAATGTCTTCAACTGAGGGGGAAAGTAGCTTAAGAGTTAGGAACGGCGAGGTTTCATTTACACTAATAGTTTGCGTAACACGGATGAAGCCGTCACGGAAAACAGTTATCTCTATAGACTTCACCTCATAGGGCTGCTGGCAAGATGTTGAGGAAAAGAACATAAGACCTACCAGAAGAAAGACGAAAATAACTTTAGGGAACAAATATCTGCGAGACATAGACTGCGTTTGCCTCACCAGTAAGGCTGTTAATGTAGTTTTAGCTGAGAAACTGATAAATAAGACTTATTCAGTATTCCACTCGAAATAAGCATATAGGTTTATGGTTCTTTTCCCTATCTCTCGACATGGAACAGAAAGATGCGATCAAACCATACAATTGCTAATGACAATATCTTCGGTGTAATGATCCATTCGAGCGAAGCATATTTTTTCGAAGCCCTCAAAACTTACTAAAGTTGTATTATGTTTGGTTTACATGCTTCTGAGACGTGACTGTGTGGGGGGCTATAATGCCCTCACATTTTTTTGGATGGGATTGATGCCTCATACCATAATGAAAGTTGATACATGGGGAAACCTTGCCTAAAAAACCGTATCCCACCCATGTATGGAGCCCCATATCCCCCTTCGATTTATTGGATAGGATAGAGGCATCTCCTCCAATTTATTGGATGGGATCGAAGCCTCTTTCTATATAGAATCTTTTCTCAAAAGGGTGAGGGAAGATTAGCTTTTGATAGGGGAGCATAACATCCGATGAAAATAATATGCCTGATGAATTATTAATTGTTGAGACTCATGTCATACGACCCGATGAAACTTGCACAAGAAATTGAGAGGATTGCCGTTAAAGGTGACCTTAGAAAATACTATCGAACTGCTAGAGCCGGTCAATGGTACGGCGGTATTGCAACTGCTGACTGCTGCGGTTGTTGCCTGAAATGCGTATTCTGCTGGAGTGGAGCTCCTAGAAATAATCCTGAAATAATCGGGAAATTTTATTCGCCTGAACATATATTCAACAAGCTGATGGCGTGCGCTAAAAAATTTGGGTATGAACAATTAAGGGTGAGTGGTAACGAGCCTACGATAGGTAGAGGGCATCTTTTCAAACTGCTTGAATTAATCGACCAAACACAATACAAATTCATCCTAGAGTCAAATGGGATACTGATAGATTCAGATTATGCAAAACAGCTTTCCAAGTTCAAATGTGTTCACGTCAGGATTTCAATCAAAGGAACAAACCGAGAAGAATTTTCACTGCTCACAAAAGCTGTACCAGACGCGTTTGACTTGCAGTTAAATGCATTACGGAATCTGTTAGATGCTGGTGTGCCGTGTCATCCTGCTGTTATGCTGTCGTTCAGCCCTGAGAAAAATTTTGAGGCATTAAAAAAGAAGTTACAAGAGATAGACCTGAGCCTAGCCAGAGAAGTAGAGGAAGAATATGTTTTCCTTTATCCCCATGTTGCTGACAGATTGAATAGAACTGGAATTAAGCCGAGAATAACTTATAGCCCTAATAGAATACCTAGAGAGTTAGTTTGAATTCTTTATCCTTTTTCAATTCATTCCGGTTTTTAAGGAAACTACCCAAAAACACTTATTCTCCCTCCAACCCAAAATGAAGAAGTAAAGGTGAAACCTGAGGATGACGAAGGTATGGAAGAATGAAGACATAGACCTAAACCTACTGAAAGGTAAAACCATAGCGGTAATAGGCTACGGAAGCCAAGGAAGAGCTCAAGCCCTATGCATGAAGGAAAGCGGACTGAAAGTCACCGTAGGCCTAAGAACCAAAGGCGCCTCATGGGAAAAAGCCAGCAAAGAAGGAATGCAGGTAACCTCAATCCCAGAAGCCGTTAAAGCAGGAGACGTAGTTCAATTCCTAATCCCAGACTACGTTCAGCCAGAAGTGTACAAGGCTGAGGTACATCAAAACCTGAAGAAAGGCTCAGCTCTATGCTTCAGCCACGCGTTCAACCTACACTACGGTCAGGTTGTTCCGCCAAGTCACGTGGACGTAATAATGATAGCTCCTAAAGCGCCTGGCGCAGCCCTAAGGGAAGCATACACCCAAGGCTTCGGAGTGCCAGGGCTATTCGCTGTGGCGCAGAACTACAGCGGCAAAGCAAGGGAGATCGCCTTAGCCCTAGGCAAAGCTATAGGCCTAGCCCGAGTAGGCATGATAGAAACAACCTTCAAGGAGGAAGTTGAAACCGACCTATTCGGAGAGCAGGTTGTCCTATGCGGAGGAGTAACAGAACTCATCAAGGCTGGCTTCGAAACTCTTGTTGAAGCAGGGTACCAGCCTGAAATAGTATACTACGAATGCCTGAACGAGCTTAAGCTTATCGTGGACCAGATTTGGAAAGGCGGCTTAGAAGGAATGTGGGCAGCAGTAAGCAGAACAGCTGAGTATGGAGGTAGAACAAGAGGCGAGAAAATTGTGACGGAGAGAACAAGGCGGACTATGAAGAAGATCCTTAAGGACGTTCAGGAGGGAACCTTCGCAAGAGAGTGGATCATGGAATATCAGACAGGTCTACCTGTGCTTGAAGCCTTAAGGAAGAGGGATAGAGCCCTACTGATCGAGAAGGTTGGAGAGGAACTTAGGAAACTCGCTGGAATGCAGTAGCCCCAACAAGCCTTGCAGTTCCCAAATAGAAATCCTATTCTTATTTTTTCACCTAGCATCGTTTTAGAAACCTCTGCGTTTTTATCTTCGATAGATTAATCTGAGCGCCCGTCTAATTACCTACCGAGAAATCGGAATGTGAAACAGCCTTGAGTGAACTCACTAAAGCTGAGATGAAACGCATAGCAAAGCTTCTGGTCAAGGAGTCCATGGGCATAGGCAGGGGGCCTGACGGAACCTATGAATCTGTTAGAGTTGTCTACAACAATACAGACCCAACATGCGAAGACTTCGCCTTAACCGTTGAGGAGGAATGCTGGAAGGTTGGAGCACACATCCTACTAACTCCAAGCAGCTCCAAGAGAGATAGGCTTAGACATCAGCTAACACCGGACAGCTCAATCTCAGAGCTAAGCAAACTTGGGAAGGCTGTTGCTGAATCAATAGACGTAACCATGTTCATAGGGGAAAGCGACGACCCCAACTGGTCTCAAGCCGTTTCGGAAAAAGTTAGGTTAGCAGCACCTGTAAGGCAGAGCCTCAGAGAAATCTTGGATAGGAGGAATGTTAGGTGGGTTTACTTCGGTTGGCCCATACCGGGAGCAGCGAAGGGATACGGTTGTCCCATAGCCAAGTTCAGAAGAATATTCTTCAACAGTATAAGGAAATCCTTCTCGGAAGAAACGAGGAGGCTATGCCAATACTTCAGCATCATGCTTCGAGGAGGCGACAGGATTGAGGTTAAGGCTGAGGATGGAACAAGCCTAAGCTTCAGCATCAAGGGTAGACCTATACTCATCGACGATGGAGTTATCTCTAAGGAAGATCTCGCGAGAGAGGATGTTGGCCTAAATATTCCTTCAGGCGAGGTTTTCGCAGCGCCTCTTGAAACAACAGCCAACGGAACCATAAGGTTCGATGAGGCTTCAACCCATGGCTTCGGCAAGGTTAAAGGCTTAACACTTGAGTTCAGAGATGGCAAAATAGAGTCCTACAGGGCTTCAGGAGGCGCAAAGAACTTTTCAAGGTTCCTTGAAGCCAACACAGGTGAGAAGGATAGGATTGCTGAGCTGGGCATAGGATGCAACAGAGGCGCAGAGTACACAGGCGGAAGCATAATAATAGACGAGAAGATTTTCGGAACATTGCACATAGCCATCGGCAGCAACACAGGAGCCTACCACGGAACCAACAAGGCTTCAAGCCACCTAGACATGATAAAGGACATGAAGCATGGAAGCCTGCTCGTAGACGGCAAAGTGATCATGAAGAGAGGTAAACCTACCGGCAAGGTTTAGACCTACCCTTACCAAGCTTCCTTAAGGCATCTCTAACGCCATTCCAGCCACCACTCTGCTTCGCGGAAACTATCTTCAAAGCCTCACTTGTCGTTATTCTGCCCATGTCCTCGCCAGTGGCTTCCCTAGCCAAATACCTGGCAGCCCTAAGCACGTCGCCGCTAAACCTTGAGTCAATTAAGTCAGCTAGATGGCAGATCAACGCCTCAACCGTCCTAGGGCCTATAGGGCTGAACTCTTCGCCATGCGATGAGCAGACAACATGAACCAATTCAAGTGGGAAACCTCTTCTTATCAGCTCAGAACTTATCAATGTCAGGTGGTCAACACGTTCAGCAAGAGGCGTCCTAATGTAGGTTCCATTACTTCTCTCAGCGTAGCTCAGAGGCTTGAAAAGGTCGTGTAGGATAACTCCGCATAGAACTAGGTCTCTGTCAATCTTCGCGTTGTAAACCTTTCTGGCAATGTTCAGCAGGCTGAGCGCTATCTCGCATGTTGAAGCCACATGTTCCACCAAGCCGCCTGGATAGTTGTGGTGGTGCGATAGGCTTGCAGGAGCCCTATCTATAGGTATCCCTGAATATGATTTTCCTCCAACCTTAACCGTTGGGTTCTGGAGGAAATCGGCAACTTTTCTTCTAAGCTGAGGGTTTCCTATTTTGTCGACAACAGCTTTCAGCCGCTTATTCAAAACCAAGACTTCCATAACAATTGTTCTATAGAGTCCAACCTACTCTTAGATGCCCCAACATATAGAGATGTTTGTCAGCTGCATGATGGCTTTGAATAAATCAGGTTTGCAGCGCTTCCCGTAAATTTAATCTTATTAATGCTGTGTAGGTAAACGCTGAATATGGAGGGGAGGTGTGGGTTGGACCTAAAGCATATTTTAGATCAGGTTGCGGTGTGCAGATTTAAGCCTACCCAAGATCTTTCCGTATCCTTCATCTCTTGGGTTGTTTTGGTAGCGGTGCTTTACATCTCATTTTCCTTCGGCGGTAGGTTAGGCTACCTGCTATACCCGTTTCCAGTCCTTCTGCTTGTAGGTGCGGTGTTCCCGGCTTTCTGGATGGTTAGGGTTAGAGGCAGATCCCTATCGGAAATTGGGCTTAAACGAAGGTATTGGCTTCTAAGCCTAGTGATAGGTCTGGTTGCGACGGCACTTTTCGATGTTCCAAGGCTTCTAGTTTTGACGTGGATGCCTGAGCTTATTCCAATATTTGTCTTGGCTGTTGTCTCAGGTTTTTTCGAAGCCATATTCTTCAGCGGTTGGCTTCAGCTTCGTCTCGAGGAGTCTTTCGGCGTGATCCCAGCCATACTGGTCGCTTCCTTCTACTACTCGCTTTACCACATAGGGTACGGTGGGAGTTGGATTGATGTGGACACGCTCATAACACTATTTTATGTTGGAGTGTTTTTTGCATGTATCTTTAGGTTAACTAAGAATATTCTGACAGTGTGGCCTTTCCTAATTCCATTAGGCGCCGTATATGACTTGGTGAAACACGGTACTTGGATTCCCTTCGACGCAGTGTACGGCTTCATTTTGGCTTTCATGCTGATGGTTGCGGCCTTACTTTACCTACATAGGGTTGAATTGAGGAAGCTGAAGTAGAGGGGAAGCAACCTAGAGGGTAATCACGTCTTCAGGAAGAATCTCATGTAGGCTTGCCCTGAAGAGTTCATCTATCCCGCCGTTAAGCTTCAGAAGCCTAGGAAGCCTTCCGACGGTTCCAGCGAATCCGCCTCTGATGACTAAGGCTGACCTAATGTTAGGTATAGCTTCAGCTGCTTCAAGCCCAGATTGAACTGAAGCCTCAATGTCAATCCCCCTAACCGCGTTGCATACAGCCTTAGCAGCAGCATCAGCCATAGACGCCGTATCCGCCACAACTATGGCTGCATCTGCCTCACCGAAGTTTATCGCATGGCTCACAGAAGCTGAGCTTGTAGCTATCCCTATGGGGAAGTCTTCAGCTGTTAGGTGAAACCCAATTCTACCTGAAAGAGGTGAGTTTCCAGCATAGACTCCCACATTTATCGGAGCCACAGAAACCGCGGCTATCTCGCCTCCGTTCTCAACAAGGCTTACACGGCTGCCCTGCCTGCACATGGCTTCAACCGCAAGCTCAGCTAAAGCTCCTGGGACAGCAGCCATAGGGCCAACACCCGCAACCTCAGCAGCAGAGGCTGCAAGCCTAACAACCCTTGGAGCAGACTCCTCAACCCTAACGGGAGCTAGAGAAAACCTGTAGGAGGGATAGTGATCCAAGTAGCTTTCCAGAAAAAACCTGTTGTAGACAACAGAGCTCAACGCTGAATCTAAGGCTTTAGGCTGATTGCTTACCAGCAGCAGATTAGACTGCTTAACCACCCTTCTAATCCTGTAAAGCCCATTCCTGAGCTGAATAGTTCCGTCCAATTTCTTGAACCCCGGCTCTAGATTGCCCTAATAACCCTCAATGGGCAGGCGTCAACACAGATCCCGCAGCCTACACACTTCTTCTCGTCAAACTCTATTTCCCAGTCAGACTTCTGCTCTATTGCGTGTACTGGACATGGGGATACACATGCGCCGCAGGAAACACATCTAGCTAAGTCGATTTCAATAGTCGACGTAATCTCTCTAACGACCACGCCTGCTTCCTGAAACAGCCTCACAGCCTCCTTCAGCTCCTCACCTGAACCGGGAACATCGATAACCATTTCACCTCCCCTAGGTGTAACCTTCCCCTCTATGATGTTCATCGGAATACCTGTTTTCAGCACGATTCTGGACAGAATTGGTGCGTCTGCCTTCTCATGCGTATAGATGAGTTTAAGCTTCATTTCCTTCCTCCCCTTAGAAGCTTTGTTAGGTCTCCCGAGGTTACGATTCCAACAACATGGTTTTCATTGTTGATTACAGGCATTCCTGATATGTTGCTTTGCGAAAGCCTACTGGCAACCAGGTCCACAACATCGTCGTCACGAGCGGATATAACCCTCTTGGTCATTATGTCCTGAAGCCTATCCTTCCCTTCAGCTAAAGCCTTAGCTATATCCCATGAGGTTACGATTCCAACAAGCCTGTTTTCACTATCCGTAATTGGAAGATGATCTATATTATGTGTCACAAGAAGCTTAGCAACAGCCTTAACGTCATCCGTAGGCTTAGCCTTAATCACATCCCTAGTCATCACATCCCTAACCCTAGGTTCAACCCTACGCATCTTCATCGGCCTAGCTTCCCTTTGCCTAGGAAGCGGCTCCAAAGGTCTTGATACTTGGAAAGCGCCCTCCTGAATCCATTTCTTAAGCTCCTCAGCAATCTCAGCAGCATACGTGAAGCTTGATAAAGGCGATGTGGAAACACGTTCATTGTTTACTGTAACCTCGCCGCTCTTAAGCTCAGCATAAGAAACAGTTCTGACGGTCGGCCTACTACGTGAGGGAACCCCATAGTCCAAGATGCTTGTTGTGATCTGCTCATCTGATAGGGCTGCTGACTCAGCTACACTCATGTTGATTATTGGGATAGGTATTCCTAGGCCAACATAAAGCGTTGGTCCGTATCGGTGCATTGTTGCCCCTTTAATGTAGCGTGGGTTCATCTGCTTCAGGTCTCCTCGAACCATTATTGTGCTAAATTGGGTCTGAGGGCTGTGCTGTGTTCCTTCCCCGATCACGTAGCCAACTGCTCCGCATAGGAATATCCGTGTTCCAATGCCGATTGTCTCAAAATTTTTATCCTTGTAAAGCGGGGTAAGCTGACCTGCGCCGCAGTAGTTTACGTTTCCAAACCTCGGCAGAAGCGTCCCCATGTAGGTGTAAATTATTCTGTCCGAGCTATTCGTAGCCGCATTATAGTGCTGGTAGGCGTTTCTAGGATTCAGAAGAATCGCCTGGTTCAAGTCGTCTATCGAGATTGTTGTTTCAACAAACTTCCTTGGGTAGCAGTCTGTCCCGTAGGCTTCTGCCCTAAGCTCAACCTCCCTGTGGGCTACAAGGTCTTCGATAACGTGGCCTCCACCGTACTCGAAACCCTTTGTTTCGCTTACTGATGTCGCGCCAATATAGACATCTACGGCTGCTGTCCCAGTGTAGGCTGGAACATCGTTAAGCCAACATCCGCCACCACCCATCTTTATGGGAGGTTCAGCATGACCGAAGTTCAGGAAGGCCCCTGAACTGCACATGGCGCCGAAAGTCCCTGTTGTGACAACATCAACCTCCTTCGCTGCTGCCTCCACCCCATGTTTCTTAGCTAACTCAACAAACTTGTCCGCCGTCAATACAACCGCGTCGCCTCGCTTAATCTTCTCATTTATCTGCTCGTAGGTTCTAAGCTGCTCAGCTCCAGTTTTCTCAGTCAAACACACACCTCCAAATCCATGAATTCAACTAAGAGCAGGGTTCCAACATTAATAGTTTCGTGACTGAAATATTCCTATAGGAATATGGTTAACCTAAGCTTCATCCAACCGAGAAACTGCTAAAAACCAACGTTCATATGAGCTATGCCAATAATGCTGGTAACAAACCTTAATACTTTCATGGGGTTTAACAGGTTTCGAGGAAGACTGGGATTTGAGCTTCCAAGACATTAATCCACTGCTGGTTCAGCTTGGAACAGGCGGTGTAGCTGGCTTCGTGGTAGGATACGCCTTCAAGAAGTTTATGAAGATACTTCTTGTTTTAGTCGGACTCTTCTTCGTCATGCTTCAGTACCTAGCCTATATAGGATTAATCAGCATAAACTACGACAAGATTCTTCAGGGTTTCACAAAAAGCTTCGAGGGCGGATTTAACCTCCCGGCTTTCCTAACCACCAACATACCTTTCGCAGGAACCTTTGTTGTAGGTTTCGGGTTAGGTTTCAAAACAGCCTAAAGTCGCTTAATCACATCAAAAAGTGAAGGTCTAACCCGTTTTGGCATTCACCTGTTTTAGAAATTTCTTTGTGGGGTGGAGGACCCGAAGCCAAGTAAATATAGGCTCCTCATCTATTAATTTGAGTTGGGGTAGCGCCAGCAGCAAGTACGGCTGCCACGATCGCGATTGTTGAATCTCCACACCAAGCGTATACCACAATCAATGTCAATAATCCTACGAGAGCCTGTTTTCCTTTGAGAAGCGACAATCTCTTCATCAATTATATCAGCTATGACCTTAAGAATTACGCTAATAAAGCAAAATAAGAAGATTTTGACACTAAGTGGCATTATTAAATCTTTAAATACACCTTCCAGATACCATAGAACAGAGGAATGCGTTTTGGGGCGTCCGCCCATATTACGTGAAACCGTTTTGAAAGTTCTTAGTGAAGCAAAGAAGCCACTCGGTTTCACAGAAATAAAAATGAGTGTTGAGAAAGTGCGTGATAAAAAAGTGGTTAACAAATCTTTATCCGTATCCCTGAGCATGCTAGTAAACAAGGACGTTTTGGAAAAAACATTAGTTGATGGAAGGGTCAAATATGTTCTTACCAGCATTTACTATAAGCAAGCTGTAAAAAGAATGCTTTTGAACTATCTCGAAAATACCGACCTTGAGGAGATTAAGGCATCTTTTCATGAAAATATTGGGTCTCCTTGCATAATTATTTCTTCGCCTACAATTCCTGAGGCTGAGCAGGTCGCGGATGCAGCTGAGTTCGCGATGGTTGTGGATTGGCGGGATCCAAAGAGTGGAATTGCCGCGGTAATTTTCAACGATTTCGTTACGCTGCCCCTAGAGATCCAAGAAGGTATAACCCAGCTACTTATGTGGGCATATTGGGCAGGTGTTCAAGGATCCATGAAAAGATATGGATTCGGGCCTCTTGAGGAGGAACTGGATAGATGCTTGAATTTTTCTCAGAAAGTCCTTAAGAAATTAACCGTTACAGGTGACGTGAAAAGTGTAAGAGGTGAGGACATAAAGAGAAGGGCTAGAGGCGAAGAAGCCATAATAAAGATCCTGAAAATAACAAAGGAGTTGATAAAGAGGGACAATCTGTGGGACTTTATTCAATTCTCGACGAAGAGGGCAAGGGATGTCAATGAAGAGTTAGATTATATGGTTGAGGGTCAAGCGGGTTGTGGAGAATCTATTTTCAACACACTCACACAGGACAAGATACAAGTTGTAGCCTCGGGGCTTGAACAAGCAGGACTGGTGGAATTTTCAAAAAGCATAATGGAAGACTGCATGGACGAGGATATCTGGAATAATTTTGTTAGCAATTTTATTCCAACGCTAACCAACAACTCGAAGAAGGTAGTAGAAAGGCTTGAATTTTCAGCAACACAAAGAGCGCACTTAATCCCCCCAACAGCCAACAAATTCGAAGAGGTAAGGGGCGACTTGGAGACAGCTGTGGAAAAAGTGAAAGCTCTATCCCCCTACTTAAAGAACCTAACCGACTTAGTGCATAAGCGCAGGATAGTGGCTATCTATTTGTGGAATGTTCCGCTTAAAGGGGTGGACGAGAAGTATAACAAAATGCCATTGTTTGAGGGATGGTTTACTGCTTTGAGGGAGGGGGACTCAGTCACAGAGTCTGGTTGTTTGAAGAGCAAACAATCAAGAAACTGGAGAGGGCATACCGTTCGGTAAGGCAGGGTGAGCCTCCTGAAAACAGGAGAATTGACAAAGAACTTTGGACGCTGAGGGACTTGTACGAACATCACCCAAGAGGTAAGGACTTGAGCTTTTGGTCCGAACTTATTGCTGCTTTAAGGATGCAAAAAGATCTGAAAATTCCTATCTATAGAGGTGGCCCTCTGCCAAAAGAGATCTATGAGAAGATGGTAAAAAAAGAGAGCGAGGCAATTCGAAAATTCTTGGAGGAGGAAATTACATAATGGCATTTCAGACTTCTGCCCCTTCCCGGCGAGGTCCTAAAATACTTGAATTTCATGTATGCGGTTGAGTTCCTCCTCAGTTATGTTTATCTTTTTTGCTTCTTAATTTGTAGAGTAGGAAGGATAGAAGTAAATGACGTATTTTGGTAAGAGTACAAAAGGGATGAAACTTGTGGAAAAGGTACCTTTTAGGCGTCCACGTGAACGAGAATGGATTGCCGAATTGCCTCCTTTATGGAGAAGCATAAGACCGCGAGTTTCTGAGATGCGGAAAAAATATGATGATTACAAGAAACGCCCTATCAGATTTACGCCGCCAGTTCAAATAGAGAGTTATACGCTTGATGTGTACAAGTACCGAGATCAGTTGGATCCACGACTTCGAGTCCGTAAGAGGATGACAAAATTATTTGAAGCCCCAGTAATTAGATCCGGCGTCCGTATGGTTGCCCTCTATATGAAAATCAAATTGGGCGTACCTGCCCCTGAGATTTTTGAAGCCTTTGAAAAATTAAGCCGAGACCTTGTGGGCCAGCTGTAGTTGCAGCGCCAGCATGTTGTTGGGCTCCCAGCCTTCAGTGGGATAGTTTTTTATCTGATAAAATAAAAATAATTGTTGAAGGTGGATTGCGTTGGTTTTTAAATCACTGGGTATCTTTCAAGCTCCAGATGGAGACCCTGAAAAACACAAGGCTAAGATAAAAACAGGTATGCTCGATATGACCATAGTGATCGTTAAACGGGATGACATTGATCGGGCTGTAAAGATAGCTAAGGATTTGGTTGAGAAGGAGGGGGCTCAATCAATCATTCTCTGCCCTGGATTCACTCACGAAATGGTGGCAAGGGTTTCACAGGCTGTCAGCGGCCGTGCTGCAATCAATGTGGCAAGAGGCGACACCCCAAGCGTCCTAATGACCGTTGAAAATAGGCGCAAAGAAGGGTGGCCTCCATAACAACACTGTTCTCCTTCTTTTATCACAGACATCTAAAACTAGGGTTTGTATTTTAGGTAGGTTGGCAACATCACGGTTTATTTTTTCCTTACCAAGTATTGTTTGCCAAGCTTTTCAACTATGTCGTATCCGGCTTCAATATATTTCAGCAGTTCATGCCTGCCTATGAGTTTGGCGCTACAGTTGTTGTTTGCCTTAACCTCCTTATCCTCGTGATGGGTCGTCGCTTAGACAACACAACTGCATCCCAGTTAACTTCAACCCCATTCATCTTAAGGAAGCGCTTAAGGCTGTTTAGTTATCTCTGTGGCTCAATTATTACTTTAATTGAATCTTGAGCATTGGCGACAAGCTGGAAGCCTAAGCCTGTTTCCGCTAAACTCAGCCTGTGAGTGATCATCTCTCGCACACGTACTCTGCGAGCACGGATTAGTTCCAGCGCTGTCACATGGTCAGCTGGGCTTCCAGCGTAAGAAGTTGTGAGCGTTATGTCGTTGCGCCAGAAGAGATCATTCACAGATATCGGAATGGTGACACCTAGCTCTGTAGGCGCAAAGAGAAGGACAGTGCCTCCACGATCCACTGACTGCAGCGCCTGAGCAATGGCTGAAGAGCCCCCAGTACACACCAACACCCGGTCAGCCAGCCGACCTCCGTTGACCTGGCGCAGGCGGGCTGGCACATCCTCCTTGGCGTGGATTACCGCATCTGCCCCGAACTGCTGCGCTGCCTCCAACCTGTATTCATTGATATCTGTCGCCACCACTCGACCTGCCCCCAGCGCACAGGCCAGCTGCACATGAAGCAGTCCTGAAATACCGCTGCCAATGATGAGTACGCTGTGACCAGGCTGTATGCAAGCCACCCTTTGCCCACGTAGGACACAGGCCAGCGGCTCAATGAAAGTCGCTTCCTCGAAAGACACTTCATCAGGCAGCCTGTACACCCCTCGATCCACATTGATGGCTGGTAGCCTAACGTACTCCGAGAATCCACCGGGATCAAAATTTGTTTGGCGGAGAGTTTCGCATACGGTGTGATGGCCGCTCAGGCAGTAGTGACATGTGTTGCAGGGAACATGATGGGACGCAGAGACTCTTTCCCCCTCTCTATAATGCTTAACTCCATTTCCAACAGCGGCAATCTCGCCTGCAATCTCATGGCCCAGCACCAAAGGCGCCTTTTTAACTCGGTACCACTCCATTACATCGCTGCCACATATGCCGCAGGCCTCTACACGTACCAGCAGCTCGCCTTCACCGATTTTCGGCGTGGGCCTCTCCTCTAACCGCACATCCCTGTTGTTGTAGTACACTGCAACCCGCATGGTACTTTTCCCTCAGCGGTCTATCTAGTGCTCAGCCTATTTCTCACCTGGATTGGCTAAGGTTAATTTCACTGTGCGTCTAGATCAACTGCGTTGGCAGGGTTTGGTTAAATTCTACTTTTCGCCCTTCTTAATCTTATTGAATAAGTCATGGGCTTCTTTCACTGTAGCTTTTTCGTGAACAATGGCGCGTATAGCCTTAATCATCGCTATAGGATGATTAGACTGCCAGATGTTTCTTCCCATGTCAACGCCTATTGCGCCTTCCTGAATAGCATTGTAGGTAAGCTGCAGAGCATCAAGCTCTGTGTCGAGTTTAGGTCCACCGGCAACAACTAAAGGAGCTGGGCATCCCTCCGCAACCTTGCTGAAATTCTCGCAGTAGTAGGTTTTCACCATATGTGCGCCTAATTCAGCTGCGATACGGCAGCTTAAAGCAAGGAAGCGGGCGTCTCTTTTCTCCAGCTCTTTACCCACCGCGGTGACCGCCAATACTGGAATGCCGTATTCTTCGCCTTCATTAACAAGATTTGATAGGCTCAACAGCGTTTGACGCTCATGCTCAGTACCTACAAAAATGGAGAGAGCCACTGCAGCCACATTAAGGCGGATAGCATCCTGCATGGAGGTGGTGATCCCCTCATTAGCCAAGGAGCTGCCGAGAATACTTGTGCCGCCAGACACCCTGAGAACAATAGGGGTACTGGTGTTGGCGCCCACAGATGAGCGTAACACCCCTCTTGTGAGCATAACCGCGTCAGCGTAAGGCAGAAGCGGCTCAATAGTTTTATGCGGGTCTTCAAGTCTGCTGGTGGGCCCCAGGAAGTATCCGTGATCCACCGCCAACATAACGGTGCGGCCTGTGTTAGGTTTGATTATTCTCGCCAAACGGTTTTGCATTCCCCAATCCACGGTAACAACCCTTCCTTCATATTTCCTGTCATTCGCAGTAATAATCTGTTGTCACATACGGTAATAAATTCATAGGTAGGGAAAAGTTATCTGGATCAGAGAATCTGTTGTTCAGAGGCTTCCTAAAAGATGATAAGCCTAGGAGTGAAGTTTTAAGGTAGGTTTCCGCTTTGCCTAAGATTCCGGAAGAGGTTTACCTAGAGCTTAAGGAGTACTGCTCAAGGCTTGCTGGGAAAGGCTATGTGTCAGCTCATGGGGGAAACGCAAGTATTAGACGCGGAGACTTCATGTGGATAACTAGGCATGCTTCCTCTTTTGAAGACCTTACGCCTGAAGACATTGTACAGGTGGACGTTACTGGAAGCTCAAGCTTCGATGCGCATGCATCAATAGAAACAGTTGTTCACAGGCAGATCTACCTTGAAACTCGGAATCTTGCAGTTCTTCACGCTCATCCGCCGAACACAGTCGCCTTATCCTTCTTCCACAACTAGATAACTCCAATAGACACAGAGAGCCACTACAAGCTGAAGAAGATACCTGTGGTTGAAGGTCCACCAGGCACCCGAGAGCTCGCTAAGGTTGTTGCTGAGGCTATGAAGAAGAACTACGCTGTTGCGGTTAGAGCTCACGGGGTTTTTGCATCCGCAAAACATCTGGATGAGGCCTACAGATACATATGCATGGTTGAGCATGCAGCGCACATAATCTACCTAACAGAGAACCTTAGAAGAGCCAGGTTAAAGTTCATCAAACCCAAGAAATTCTAGTGACTTAGCTTCTCACCCATTAACTGCATTTAATATCCAGCGACGAATTTATGCAAAGCATTTTTTAACAGAAAAGCGGTTCGTCCAGCCGACGGCGCCGAGAGGTGTTATTTAGCTCAAAATATAAATAAAGTCTCAGTATTCGGTTCTACCTCTAATACTCAATGCAGTAACGTAAATTATCTTAGTATTGAAGTCTACATCAAAAACAGCACGATAGTTACCAATTCTAAGCCTATACGTATTGACTTGCCCTTTAATTTTCTTTATGTCCAAAAAATGTGGGAATTCAGATAAAGCAGATAATTTACTTATAATGTTTTCTTGATAGTTTTTAGGAATCTTTTTAATTTTCTTTCTTACGTCATCGTGAAGAATAACTTGAAACCTCATTTCATTCCAAGCTCTTCCTTTAATTGTTCTAGAGTGACGTATTTACCCTTCTTAAAATCTGCTCTTGCTTTTCTTACTTGTCTTAATTCCTGTTTAGTTAGTTCTTCTTCTCCTACCATACTTTGCACCGTTACCAATCTCTTCTTTACATCTTTTACTTCTTTCAGTATCTCTTTCAGAATCTGTGGTTCAGCTTTCATTCTCATTCATAATAGTATGACTGTTTTAGAATTATATATAGATATCGTGATACTGTATGCCTTGCACGCGTTTTACAGAATCCAAGGAAATAGTATCAAAGTTTGGTGGGCTCGCTGCCTACGGAGAGGTTAAAGGGAAGAAGTTGGTTGTAATATATGAAAAGAAAAATTAAGATACAGAGGTCATCACTATGTTATGGGTGGATGAAAGGAGGTTAAAAAGGCTTGGCTTCTCTGGAATATGATCCAAGTTGTAATGCACTATATATTCGATTGAAAAGGGGGAAAGCAACTGAAACCGAACCTATCTCTGACAATCTAATCCTTGACTTAAACGAGAAAAGAGAGATAATTGGGGTGGAGTTCCTCGGACCAGCGCCAATAGACATAAAAAAATTTTCTCAGCCAGTAAAAGTTATCTCCAAGAAAAAGAATCTCCAGGATTAAGCATCTCGTAATGACAGAAAAGAAAATCTGCCTAGTAGAGAATCTTAGAGGAGCGGGGTTGAAATTCAACAAACCCAAGAAATTCTAGTGACTTAGCTTCAAGGTGAAATAGGTGAAGATCTTTCCAAAGCCAGACGGCGCTTAGGTGAGGTCTCAAACCCAATACTTGAATTTTCGTAGAAGGGTTCCTGAAAAGATTTATATCAACCTCAAATTTAATTAGGGTTCTTCACCATCCAGGTGAGGTTGATAGATATGGAAAACATATACAACATTCTACGCGGCGTAGTGGATATGCATATCCACACAGCGCCTGACGTGTTTGAGAGGCGTGTTAACGACATTGAGGCGGTGAGGCAAGCCAAAGAAGTGGGTATGCGTGCAATTCTTCTCAAGTGTCATCAAACGCTTACGGCTGATAGGGCTTGGCTTGTTGCCAAGATGGAGCCTGGAATAGAGGTGTTCGGAGCCCTATGTCTAGATGTAGCTTCCTGTGGAGGAATAAACGTTGAAGCGGTTAAGGTTGCCCTAAAGCTTGGTGCCAAAGAAATCTGGATGCCAACCATAGATGCAGTTAACCATCTGAAGTATTATGGCGGAAACCTTGAGAATGCTGTTGAGGTTTTGACGAAAAACGAGAATCTGAAACCTGAGATGGAGCAGATTCTGAAGCTTATAGCGGAATCCAACGTGATTCTTGGAACAGGCCACCTATCGCCGAGAGAGACGGAAATTCTGGTTGACGAGGCGAAGAAGATTGGTGTTAAAAAAATATTGGTTACACACCCAGAGTTCGAAGCCATTAAGATGCCAGTTGAGACACAGAAGAAACTTGTGAAGAAAGGCGCAATTATGGAGTACTGCTTCTTCAGTGTTGTTCATCTAGGTTTTCTAGGCCGCAGAACCTTAATATCGCCAGCGGAGCTTGCAAGCCAAATCAGGGAGGTTGGAGCTGAACACTGCGTTATGTCAACAGACTTCGGAAACATATTTCTACCTCCACCAATTGAGGGGATGAGGATGTATATCTCATCAATGAAGGCTCAGGGCATATCGCAGAGAGAGATAGACATCATGGTTAAGGAGAATCCATCTAAGCTGCTAGACCTCAAATAGGCACTGATCTCTCCTTCCACTAATTAACTGGTTACTCTATTCTCGCATCCAGTAACACTCCGTAGACCCCTTCGGCTTCTAATCCATATCTACATATAAATCTCAAATGTATTATTGAGTTAACTCTTATACAGGTTAAGAAGTTTGGTTAAGAAGATAAGCACAAGGGCTGCCGTTGCAACCTTCGCTAGTCTAATCGACGAGATGGTTGTGCTCATAGTCCTACTCATAGTTCTTCCAGCCTTAGGATTCCATATACCCCTACACTACGTGATAACCATACTTGCATTGTTCGCAGCCTTCTCCTACTGGTTCTACAGGCTTATGACGCCAGTTATCGATAGGAAGCCTCAAGTAGGTCCTGAAGCACTCTTAGGGGCAATCGGTAGGGCAACAACCCCACTGAACCCTGAAGGCTATGTTAAAATTGAATCTGAACTTTGGAAGGCCACATCGCTAGGTGGACACGTAGATCAGGGCGAGAAGGTCGTGGTTGAAGGGGTTAATGGGCTCACAGTCTTCGTGAGGCGTCTAGGCGAAGCCACTAAGCAATCTAGCCAGTAGGAAGCTTCAGCTGAAGAAGCTTCGCAGCGTTCCCTCCCAGAATACTGTTTTTCTCATCCTCCTTCAGGTAGGGCGATTTCCTAACAGAATCAACAGAGATCCCCATATATTCAAGGTAGTCTGAGCCGAACAGAACTCTATCCATGCCTACTTCGCTTCTGATTCTGCCAACAATCTTCTCATTCCCCATTATGTAAGCTACAGCTGATATGTCAAACCAAACATTTGCATACTTCTTCCCAAGCTTCAAAGCTTCGCTGAACCAGATTCCAGGCACCAAGGAACTGTAGTAGCCGAAATGCGCTATCACAGTAGGCACATCATACTCTCCAACAATAGGCTCCAAGTACTTTGGGTTCGCATCCTCAGCAAGTTCAGGTATTTCCCATGGACCGGGGCATGTACCGCTGTGGCACATGATAATTTTCCTCCTTTTCTTGAAGTGTTCGTAGACGATCCTTATGTTCTCGCTGTTTGCTGGGTTGAAGAACTGTAGCGGCGCTATGAGCTTCAAGCCCCTGAGGTTAAGTTCATCAACCTCCCTTAACTTCGCTTTCACGTACTCCTCGTCCTTGCAGAGGTTTATAGATCCAAAACCAACAAACCTATCAGGATGCATCTTAACAACCTCAGCAACCTCCTGGTTGGTTGTCGGCCGCCCAAGCGACGCCCTCATCCTGTCTAGGATTTCCTCGAGGTGCAGAAGATCGCTGGACATGCTTGCGATAACAAATCTGCTTGTTAGGTAACGTTCTTCAACCTTGCTTCTTATTTCAGGTCTATCTAAATCCGTTGGGTTCGTGTCTCTAGCCAACAGCACAGCGTAGGATACGCCAACTTTCTTCATTTCATCCAGTATTCGGTTCACTATGGATTCTCCGTGTCTCTTATGGTGAACGTGAAAGTCTACGATTAATTCGCTCAATTCCCAAATTCTCCCTGACAATTCTAGGCGGCGAACCCGCATTTAGGATTTCATGTATGCAAGGGAACATGTAGAAAATTGGCGCTGAATCTATTTAATCCTTAAAACTACTCAGCTAAGTCATCTAACAGAAGCTGAAGACACTGTAGCCAAGGACATGTGGCAAGGTTATGGTTCGCATACTTTTTGATATCTTATAGTTTATAGCTATGTGTGGCTTCTCGTTGTAGTTTCTGAATTGGTTGGGGTTGTTGAAAAAGCTTGAAAGAATAAGAAAGCTTTTTGATCCTGTAGAATCAAGTATGCTAGAGTGTTTGCTAGAAGCTCAAAAGTATTCTAACAGAACTATGACCTGTACGTCAAGAAGTACCAAGTACTTCTTGCAAGTCTTCTTGTTGCTAGAGCAAAAGCTGAAGTAGATTACGATGATCCAAAGTGGTATCGAAACATAGTTTTTGACGAATCTTCTTTGAAGAAATTATGAGTTATTCCCAGAACGCAAGATAGAGACCGACCATGATGCTGTTAGGCTGGTAGAAAAGTTAGGCAATGAAATTATTGCCGAGTTGCAGAGGAGATTGAGGGAAAAGAAGTGACGCTATGTTTTTCAAAATTGTTAAAATCTTTTTGTCTTCAATAGTTTGATCTAAAGTTTTCCTTAATGCATTAGCAAAATCATTAGCACGCTTTTTGTCGAGGAAGTGAGCGATTATCGAGACTGAGGCGTGGTACATGATTTCCATGAGACCTGATTTGGGAAATAGAAATCTTTTGTAGAGTTTTTCTGCGATTATATCTTCGCCTATAAAAGAAATTTCTTCTCTGAAGTTTTTTCCAGTTTTTGCATGAAATTTAGTTCTTTTTCAGCTTTTTCAGCTTCACCGTCGACCTCCTTTAGTTTTTCTGGTTTTATTAATTCTTTCTTTATTTTAAAAGGTAAAGCTTCTGGTAAATCGACGAGAACTACGTAGCAATGCTTAGATTTCAAGATAGCACCTTATTAAATATATTTAACGTTGATTTAATTTAACATTTCCTCTCGGGAGCTAAACTATCATTTAATTGAGTTAGCATTTTTAAAAGTTTTCTAAGCGTTTTATATGCTCTATTCTTTGTACAGGAAAATTCATATATGTTAAAAATAATTCATATATATGTATAAATATGTTCACAGTATAGTTGATTGAAGTGAAAGATTCGACGGATATCATGGTCAAGACTATTAGTAATTTAGTAAATGCCTTCATCTCAAAATGTGTGCAACCGCGTGAGAAGTTTATTCATACAAGATTTAATGATAAAATGCCAAAAAATGGTGGGGTACCAATAGTTCTGACGGCTTCAATGATCGAAATGAGTGATTTCAATCTTAATCCATTTATAGCATTTTCAGGGGGCTTTCCGCTAGTTCTTCCAAACTATATCTTAAGAAAAAAACTCTACCCAAATTCCCATTTCAATGAAGATGGTACAGCAAAGTTTGCACCTTATGGATTAAGAAAAGTTGAGACATTGTTGATCAAAGAATTTGGAGAGGAGAATGTGGTTACCGTACACCCTCATAATCTTCATGAATTTATTGGACCAAAAACAAGGGTAGTTGGTATCTCTACGATGGATCCACTAGGTATAGGCTTTGTTAGCAGAACTTACACAAGTATTCTAGGCTTAAATGGAAAGCCAGCAACTTGTGTAGAATCCAAAAATCTACTTTCAAATTCTGCGTTCAGAAAATATAAACCTAAAATCATTGTCGGCGGTTCAGGTGTGTGGCAAATATCAAGGGCAAATATGCAAGACGAACTCGGTATAGATACGATTTTAATTGGACAGGCAGAACACTCTGTTATAGAAATCTTCAGGAAAGCACTAGATGGTGAAGAACTTGATAAAGTGATTACAACGCAGATACCTGAAAGGAAAGAAATTCCTACTATTGAAAAACCTTCATTATACGGAACAGTTGAAATAATGCGTGGTTGTGGTAGAGGATGTGCCTTTTGTTCAGCTACAAGCCGTCAGCGATATTCTTTTCCTTTGGAACATATTCTGAGAGAAGTTAAGTTGAACGCAAAAAGTGGAACAGGAATGATTCTTCTTCAGACAGATGATATATTTCTATACAAAACGAAACGAAATTTCATTCCTAATAGAGAAGCCGTCGTTAAGTTAGTTCAGAGTGTAAATAAAGTCGAAGGTGTCAAATACATACAAATTGCTCATGCATCACTTGCACCTGTCGTTTATGATAGAAAAATTGTAGAGGAGATAGCGCCAGCACTCGTGGAGAAATCTCTATGGTATTGCAACGGCAAACGTTGCGCTTCTATTGAAATTGGGATAGAAACGGGTAGTGTGAAACTGATGAAAAAACACATGAAGGGGAAAATGTTGCCTTATGAGCCTGAGCAATGGCAAGATATTGTTGTCCAAGCAATAGGAACGCTAAATGATGATGACATTTATCCGTTAGCAACTCTAATTTTAGGTTTGCCTGAAGAACAAGAAGAAGACATACTTGCTACCCTTCAACTACTCGATAAGCTCAAGAGTGCTAAAATCTTTTATGTTCCACTTCTTTTCACATCAGAACAAGAATCTATCTTGAAAATGCAAAGGCATAAAGATCTAAAAGACCTTGATGAATTCCAGTGGGATATTATTTCGAGATGCTGGAGATATAATCTTGATCTGTGGGCGCCTGGACTGAATAAAATCGCTCTGTTTAGTAGTCTATTAACATTTCCTTATTATAGGTGGAAACATGGTAAAAAAGTCTTTAAACCAATCATGAAATTTTCTGGATTAGAGAATCTATTTATAAATAGAAAATTAGGAATTGAGTGCCAACCACGGTGTTGTGCTTCTAGTTTTAACATGGAGGATAAAAAATGAAACATAAATTTTTAAGTAGTTATCATTCAGTTTTCTGGATAGGATTGATAGGAGTCATAACTTTTGTTTTTCTCTATACGACACCCATTAGAAGTGCTCTTTTTTTAGAATTCTTATTTTTACCCATAACGCTTTGTGTCTTGGGCTTTACTTTCAAGTATGATAAAAAGATATGGAAAAAAGCTGTTATTTACTTTCTAATTGGTTTATCTTGGGAAATATCAACCGAAGCAAATTGGATATATGCAAATAATTTTTTGCCGATGTTATATTTCTATAAAGAGATTCCAATAGCAATGTTATTTTACTGGGTGTCTATTTTTTCATTAACATTCTTTTCTTTCCGCTATCTTACTAAAAAATTAAGAATTGATGGTTTGTTAGCCCACATAATAACAATATTTGGTACATTGCTTGTAGCAGAATCAATAGGATTCAATGTTTTAAAGATGTGGAATTATAATTTCAATCCCCTTTTTTTCATACCACCATATTTTCTTCCGATCCATATAATTATAGGTATTTAATTTTTGGTAATCTATTTCTAATTTTTATGAAAAAAGAACTTTACAAGCCTCGATATCTCATGAATTTCATTTCAGAATTAGCAGGAAATCCTTCAAAAATAGGATATTTGCTAAAGAGTGATTAAAATGTCATTTAGAAGAATTTTATTAGTAAAGCCAACAGGGAGAAAAGGCTTAGGTTTTTCAGTAGATGTAATCCCCATAGGTTTAGAATACATTGCCGCATCAATAGAAAATGTTGTTGATAGTGTTCACATAATTGATATGGAATTTGAAAAACACCCATTCCAGCGCTTTCTTAATGTTTTACATCCTGATTTAGTCGGTATAACAATGTCAGCCACAGACCATAACGAAGGCTTGCGTCTTGCTAAAATCGCTAAGGATAATGGTATTACAACAGTATTTGGTGGTTATCATCCAACTGCTGTACCAGATGAATTGCTTTCACATCCACAGATTGATATTGTTGTTAGAGGCGAGGGTGAACTTACGATGAAAGAACTTGTACAAAATGGTTCACCTGAAGGTATTCTTGGAATTTCATACAAAAGAGGTAAGCAAATAATCCACAATCCTGATAGACCATTTATAGAAGATTTAGATTCTTTACCTTTTCCAGCAAGACATCTTAGAAGACACAAATACAAAGATCACATGAATAACAATGGCAGAGAATTGGATGTGATTACAATGTCACGTGGTTGCTGGGGGAGATGTAGTTTTTGTTGCGAGCCATACATGAGCAAGAGTCGAATGCGGTTCAGGTCTCCTGAAAATATAATGAAGGAATTGTTTAAAATTGTATCTTTTCATAAGGGAAAACCACTGCAAATTTTTGTAACAGACCCTCATTTTATGGGCAACCCTAAGAGAATAGACCGTTTATGTGATTTGTTGCAAAAACATAAACTGGATATAACGTTTTCTGTTATGACAAGAGTTGATAGTATCGTTAGATATCCTGAACTTGTCAAGAAAATGTGTGATAGTGGCATTCTTAGTTATGAATTAGGTTTTGAAAGTCCGAACCAGAAAGACCTAAATAATGTAAAGAAAGGCATAACACTTGAAATGCAAAAAAGAGCTGTAAAAATATTAAGAGACAATGGCGCAAATGTATCTGGGACTTTTGTTATTGGTTTGCCTGACCAAGATGAAGAAGATATAAAACAATTTCCAATATATACTAAAAAAATTGGTTTGATGAACTGTGCATATGGTATAGTAACACCATTCCCTAGAACAGAGTTTTATGAGAAGTTAGAAAAAGATGGTCTGATTTTTGAACGAGATTGGACAAAATATGATGAGATGCATTCTGTGTTTAAATTAAATCCTTTAAGTGCAAAAAGATTGGAAGAATTGGAAACTTATTGTATGGCAAGATTTTGGACATTAAATACGTTATTAGACAGAGCCAAAGTTCTGGAAAAAAGAACAGGTAAGAAAACACCATTAAAAGATTTTATATATGACATAATCGCAAAAGCAAAATTTGCCAGAAATGCTGGTTATGATTTAAGCGATGGAGAAATCAAAGAACATATTAAAGTTGTTTTAGATGCGATCATAGACGACGAAATGGAAGAAAACGAAAGAAGAATATCTATGCATGATGTCATAGAAATGTCAAAATTTTTAAAGATTTTAGGACCACAAGTCATACAAATTACTTTAAGATATGATGGCCAATCAGTAAGTTATATTATAAAAACCACGAGCAAAAGTGTAGAATATGTAAAAACTATTTCTGGAAAAAAGGAGGATACGACCATAGATATAGATATCGACTTGGACGAAACACTGTATTCATTTGATGGCTATTCGCCGCTTAACCCAATCAACTATATTTTTTTATTGAAGCAAACACGAAACATTAAAGGCATTTTGAACGTGCTTAGATTAGCTATTGCATTGACAACTGATTTGGGTCTTTCTTATCTGGAAGATAAACTCGCGGTGGTTAAAAATGGTGTTCTATAGAATTGAAGGAGTCTGGAAAACATATAGTCTTATACGAAAACTTTCTTCTATAAACAGTTCAGATGTAAGCAAAACATTATTAGATCGTGTTATGTACAATGTTGAGACTTTGCCCCCGTTAGGGAAAGAATATTGGTGGTTTCTTTTCTTTGGCCAAAATGGTGAAAAACCAATTCAATTTATGCTCCTTATCTTCAGAAAATATGGGAAAAAAATGTTTTTTAATAATAAAGAAATGGTATTTAGAGAATTAGGAAAGAATAAATTCCAAGCTGTTACCAGTGGTTGGGTATATGATGGAGAAGAACTTCGTAATTTGGGAGATACAAACACTGTTATAGAAATTCAAGATAAAAAGATTGTTTCAGAGATTTCTGGTCAAAAAATGATACTTAGTGGTTGTTTTCCTGATTACAAATTGGTTGTTGGTGATTTGATTAATTTGAAAATAACAAAGAGGAATTATCTGGAAAATAAAAATGCTTCTGGTGTATTCCTGCCGCCGTTTGGTATGGGATGGATAGATGTTTTTTCAGACGCTGATGGTATTGTGTTAGGAAAAAAATTCAAGGGAACAGCACATCTACAAAAAGTTGTCGGTATTACAATTTTTGGACCATTTCACTGGGGAAGAGTTGTTTTTCAAAACGGTTCTTCAACTTCATTTTTTTGCCTTAAGACTGGAAAAAGCTCAGAAACATATTTTCGTAGATCTTTAAGTTTTCACGATGCCGAAAGTAATAAAATTATCAGATTTAATAATCCAAAATTGAAAATATTAAAAAGAGGGAATGATTGGATTATTGAAGGAAACGACATCAGCAAAACCCTTAGAATGATTTTAGAAACTTATGCAACAAAACGATATGTTATGAAAGGTGGTGGCTCACAAGTTTATATTGAATATGCGGTTATACCTAAAGAATTTAACCTAAAAACTAGAGACGGAGTGATTAGTTTAGATAACTTAGGTAGAGGTGTGGGTACATTTGAAGATGCATACTGGTGAATTCTCAAAAAAACATAGCTTTCATTTCTAGGGTTTTTGTAATTTCTTCTAAAATTTTCTGTATTTTGTTTTTCACTTTTTTCCATGCTTCTCGAATAGAAGTAGCACTATAAACATACTTAAGTCTTTTACCTTCCTCTACTTTTTTAATTATAAATCCTTCTTGTTCCAACCTTTTGATGTATTTCCGTATGGTCCGTTCTGAAAGATTTAACTGTTTTTCGATCTGCTTTATAGTTAATGAAGATTTCAGTAGAATATTATAAATTTTGATCTCTATTGTCTTGAAATTGAGAAACCCTAAAATAACATTCAGCAACTCTATTGGTTTTTTTCCTCCTTTTAGCACTTTTTCTATATCTGCAATGTAATTTCTTTTAGCCATGATTATACCATTAATAAATTGATATTTAAATTTTCATATGTATGAACTATTAACTTTCTTTCATTTATTTGATAACTTCTTCAGGAGTCCATAATTCATCAACTTTCATTTTGAGCATCTTTGCATAAATTTCTAAAGCAGGTTTTCCATCTAGTTCATTAACGACATACTCTTTTGATTTTGTTACAACACATGTTTCGTTTGTCAAAGTGTAGCCATGACCAAATTCAAACCCAGACCTTAGATCTGTGTATATCGCCATTGCGATTGCTGCGTCTTTGTAGACTTTTCCATTAGCAAACTCATAGTTTTTAATAAGTCTGGCGTCATCACCAGCCGTACCTCCTATGATGGGAGTTTGTTTTCCTATTACCTCACAAACTCCTTCAAGTACCGCATCTTCCATACCATTTACGTCCATTACAAGCCTAGGAGAAAATAACAAAATAAAATATGAATACATCCTCATTAACTCAGCAGAGGTTTTTCCATCTGCATTTTCGGAATTTCTTCACATTAATAAGAAACATTCTCTGGTTTTCTCCACTTATTCAAGGCGATATGATGAGAGGATACTGCGTGAGCTGTCAAGAATACAGAAGCGATAATGGAAAGGATGCTTGGTCAATAGTCTGGAAGAATAGTTTAGCAGTCTGTGAAAGATGCGGATCTGTTGTTGATTTATGGGTGGAAAAATGCGAGAACAAATCTGTCCAGAAGACGGAAGACTGAGAAAACTGCCAGAAATAACTAGAAAAGACAGCGATATCTCGATATTTGCCATATGTCTTTGGCTTTCACAAGAAGCTGGGAATACCAAAAAGTTCTTAAGCCTGCCCAAAACCCTCTTACATCAACTTGGGGATGAGTATGGTCGGCGATTACGTTCCAGAGAAACCCCAACGAAGAAAAACCTTTTGAGCAAGTTCTAGAAGTAGAAGGGCACCTCATAGACTTTCAATTCCCCATTTAATGGGATTTATCATTGCATCTTGATTAATTCAGCAAAATTTGAATGTAGGTGGAGGTGACCAAAATTACTGACAAGAGGAACTTATCTGGAATAAATAGAATTGTAATTAAGATTGGAACCAGTAACCTGACAGATAAAAGGTATAGACTTGACCCACGTAAGATCAAGAAGTTCACTAAGGAAATAATTGAGTTAAGAAAGCAAAATAAGGAAGTTATTCTGGTGACATCGGGCGCCATCGGTGCTGGTATCGGTAGACTTAATTTAAGGCAGAGACCTAAGGACATGAAATTATTACAGGCTGCCGCAGCAGTCGGTCAAAACATATTAATGAATACATACGACAGATATTTTAGCAAATACAATCAGACAATTGCCCAGATATTGTTGACGTATGAAGACTTCTCAAAGAGACAAAGATACCTGAACCTTAGGAACACATTAATTACCTTACTTAAGTCAGGAGTGGTGCCAATCATCAACGAGAATGATACCACGGCAGTGGATGAAATTAGAGTGGGTGATAACGATAATTTATCAGCTTTGGTAGCAAGCAACCTTGGTGCTGATTTGCTGGTTATTCTGTCTGATATAGATGGTTTGTATACATGCGATCCTAGTAGAAGTAAGGAAGCTAAACTAATTTCAACAGTAGATGAAATAACACCGGAGCTTGAGAAAAATACTGGGAAAAACTCAATTAGGGGAGTAGGTGGAATGAAGACTAAAATTCAAGCAGCTAAGATAACTATGAAGTCTGGCATCCCAATGATTGTTGCAAATGGTAGTGAAAAGGCTGTCATTAAGAGAGTTATTAGTGGTGAACCAATTGGAACGATATTTCTACCAAAGAAAAAATGAGAGTTAACTTAAGGGGTAATCTGGTGTTTGTATAAAATGAAAACCCAAGACATAATAGAAAAAGCTCAGGCAGCAAGGAAGGCTGCAATTAAACTGGCTAATACTTCAACCGAGGATAAAAATAAAGCCTTACTTAGGATGGCTGAAGCGATTAAACAAAATAAAAACAGGATACTTGAGGCAAATATAAAGGATGTAGAGATTGCAAATAGAGAAAAACTCTCAAAGGCGTTAGTTGATAGGTTAAAGTTAGATGACTCAAAAATCAATGATATTGTAAAAAGTACCAAAAGTGTTGCAGAATTAGAGGATCCTGTTGGAAAAACATTATCAGCTATTGAATTAGACGAAGGCTTAGAACTTTTCAAGGTATCTTGCCCTATCGGTGTGGTCGGCGCAATATTTGAATCAAGACCAGACGCTTTAGTTCAGATAGCTTCGCTTTGCTTAAAATCAGGCAACACAGTAATACTAAAAGGAGGATCTGAAGCAAGAAATTCAAACATGACTTTGTTGGATATCCTTCAAGCAGCAAGTGCCGGCATCCCAGAGGGTTGGATACAGTTGGCTGAAACAAGAGAAGACGTTAAGCAAATGCTGAAGTTAGATAATTATATAGATTTGTTGGTACCTAGAGGAAGCAACAAATTTGTGAAATACATCCAAGAGAATACTGGTATTCCAGTTTTAGGCCATTCTGAAGGAGTATGCCATGTGTATGTCGACAGAGATGCAGATTTGGACATAGCTTTGGACATATGCTACGATGCTAAAGTTCAATATCCCGCAGCTTGTAATGCAGCTGAGACCATACTTGTTGATAAGTCTGTTGCGAGAGAATTTTTGCCTAAGATTGCTGAGAGACTTACCAAAGCAGGAGTTAAAATTAAAGGATGTGGAGAGGCGATGAAAATTTTGAAGAACTTTAAAGTTGATGCAGTAGAAGATTGGCATGTGGAATACAGCGATTTAATAGTATCAATAAAAGTAGTTAACGAGGTGGATGAAGCAATCAACCATATCAATAATTATGGCTCTAAGCATACAGATGCTATAGTTACCGAAAATGATGAAACAGCCCACAAATTTTTAAACTTCGTTGATTCGTCTAGTGTGATGCATAATGCATCAACCCGTTTCAGCGATGGTTTTAGGTATGGTAAGGGGGCAGAGGTCGGTATCAGTACAGATAAAATACATGCCCGTGGTCCAGTCGGATTGGAAGGTTTAGTTATCTACAAGTATTTGCTGGTTGGTAAAGGCCACATAGTAGCGGATTATGTTGGGCCGAATGCCAAGAGATTTACACATAAAACGTTATCAAAAAAATGGGTGACGTAAGATAGCCTTGCCTCAGAAAATTGGTTTCATCGGAGCAGGCAGAATGGGGACTGCGCTGATAAAAGGATTTTTAGACGCTGGTTTAATTAAGGCTGAAGACGTGTTAGCCAGTGACAAAGACAAAGAAAAACTAAAGTCACTTGAGGATGAGTTTGAGGTAAAGACTACACTCGATGGCAGAGAGGTAATAAAAAATTCTGACATAGTTTTTCTTTCTGTTAAGCCAGATGTCGTTGGTGATGTGTTAGAAGAGATAAAAGATGTTGTTAATGGAAAACTGATCGTCTCTGTTGCTGCTGGTATCTCTACTCAGTTTATTGAGAGTAAGCTCAAAAATGCACATATAATCAGGGTAATGCCGAACATAGCTTCTACTGTAGGTGAGGTTGCTGCAGCTTTCTGTTCAGGAAAAAATGCCACAGAAGAGGATGCTAAACTTGTTGAGGAGTTACTTAATGGAGTTGGTACTGCATATGCAGTATCAGAAAAAACTATGGATGCTGTTACAGGACTCAGTGGTAGTGGCCCTGCTTACTTCTATTTGGTTATTAAGGCGCTTGCTGATGCTGGGGTTGAGGAAGGCCTTTCAGAAGATGTTGCTGTGAAGTTGGTAGCGCAAACAGCTAAAGGCTCTGCAGAAATGGTATTGAAATCTAGTAAAAACATAAATGAGTTGATAGACATGGTTTGCTCCCCTAAAGGTACTACAATTGAAGGATTGAAGGTGTTAAAAGAAGCTAAGGTTGAGGATGCGCTAAAGAGAGCGGTGAAGGCTGCAACAAAACGCTCGAGAAAATTAGCGAAATGATCCGTCATATCTTTGGAGATTAAACAAAAAACACATTTTTGCTGTCTACTGGTGAGCTACAGATATTCCTCCAGCTTTACTTTTTCTTCTCCAGGTATCCTTGTTCTCTCAAACCTTTCAGGCGGAGCTTTCAGAGGCTTAGTTGCATCTACACCAATCTTATCAACCATTCCGTCTTCTGTGGATGGATCGATTTTTGAACCCTGCATTTTCCTGAGAACCAAGATGTTCCTGTCTCCCTGCACTCGTGTGGCAATGGCCCAGTCAATTTCTCTTAAACTAAATATGTCCACATCCTCGTCAACGACAACCGCATGTTTAGCAATGGGATTTGCCAATGTTGCGATCAAAGCTGACTTGGAATCACCCTCCATCATCTTCCTGATGGATACGGCTACATGCCCGAAGCCAAACATGTACACACCTTTAACTGTTGGGACAACGTTTTTCACAGCCCTGTAGATCGCGGATTCAAGAGGTATGCCGATGAGGTTGAATGTTTCCGTGGACTGAGGAAGTATTGCCTGATAGATCGGGTTGCTTCTATGCGTTACCGAATTCACCTTAATTACCGGGGTTCTCCCTTTAAGGTAGTAGCCAGTATCCTCGCCAAATGGGCCTTCATCCTCGTAGACGCTTGGCTGGACTTCGCCCTCAATCGCGATTTCAGCATGAGCTGGAACCTCTAGGTCAACTGTTTCACACCTGACAAGCTCAAGTTCCCCGCCTCTCAGGGGCGCAACCAGCTTAAACTTATCAAACCCAACAGGCACATCAGCGCATGTGGCGAGCAGTGTTGACGGCTCTAAGCCAATTGGAATCGCCACTTGAAAAGGCTTCTTCGAGGCTTCAGCCTTAGAGTAGTAGTCGAAGAGGGGGCGTGTAGCTATGAAGATCCCTAACCTACTCTTACCTTTAACCTGAAGCCTATGGATTGAGGCTCCTCTAACTCCTGATTCAGGGTCCTTGTAGGTAACTGCCCCAGCAGTTATGTATGGGCCTGCATCCTTCTCGTGGTAGGTTAGAATTGGAAGCAGCTTCAATAAATCCACATCTTTTCGGATAACAGCTTCCTTCACAGGACCATTTTCAACAAGTTTGCATTCTTCTGGTTTTTCAAGAGCCTCCATATACTTGAAAATAATTTCTCTCTCATTAACTTTAAGCGCCTTGGCAAGCCTCTTTCTCTTTCCACAGAGGTTTCCAAGCAAGGGAACCCTGTAACCTTTCACCTTCTCAAAAATCACAGCCGCCCCTTCCACGGAATCCAGCTTCTTCAGGATGGCTGAGGCTTCGAACCTAGGGTCCACTTCTCTTCTAACCCTAACTAATTCCCCTTCAGCCTCAATGCTTTGAAGAAACTCTCTCAGGTCCTTCATAGAATTACGCCTTTAAAATCACTATCTTGCTCGGTCATAAATAAGTGTTAACATACTCTGTTTTAGTTGAAAATATTCCAGTCGTCCCAGTGAACCTTAATGGCTGCATCAAACTAATACTCCTCTTCAGTCTTCTCCACAACCACTGGTATGCCCTCCTCCTTCTTTTCTGGCGGTGGAGCCTTAGGAACCTTAGGCCTTGCAACTTCTCTCTCCCTTTTTGATATTGATGCATCAACTCTAAGCAGGGTTCTAACCACCTCTTTAGCAACCTTAAAAGCATGAACCTTAATGTCAGGAGGCTCCACAATTCCAAGCTTCACCATGTCCCCTAAAACTCCTTGAACCAAGTTTATCCCAACAAACCTCTCTCCAGAAACATGTCTGGACCTTAAAGCGGCTACAGTGTCTCTGGGATCCATCCCGGCGCTCTCACTTAGGGCTGCAGCAATATTCCTAACGGAATCTGCGAAGGCTTCAATGGCAAGTTGCTCCGCTCCAGGGAAATTCTTCGCGTATCTCCTAACCTCCTTTTCTATCTCGATCTCTGAAGCTCCGCCTCCAGGAATAACCTGCCTTCGCCCAATAAACTTCGAAGCAACCTTAACAGCCTTGATCAGGTTTACCTCAGCCTCATCAACAACATTCTCCTCAGGGCCTCTAACAAAGATTGTGATTGACTTCTGTTCTCTGCATCCTAGGAGGAAAAGTATTTCCTCGCCCTCAATCTTTCTTCTCTCAACGACTTCAGCCTGACCGAGAACGCTGGGCGTTAAATCATCAACAACCCCGACGGGTTTGCAGCCTGAGGCAGCAACAATTTTCTCCATCTCATCTTCATTAATGTTTGCGACAACCATAACGCCATTTTTATCAAGCATGTATTCTGCTCTCTCGTCTATTCCCTTCTGGCAGAAGACCACATTTGCGCCTGATGAGACTATTTTGGTAACCATATCTCGCAGCATTGCCTCCTCCTTGTTCAGGTAAATTTTCGCCATGGCTGCGTCTTTCAGAGTTATTTCTGAATGCCCGAAACTAGATTTCTCCCCCAGAGAAGCTTTGATTGCTTCACCTACCACCGCTATTTTTGCTTTCTCCACCCTACTTACCATCCATGGGCGGCTAGCATTCTTACGGAGTGCTAGGCCGTTAACTAGCTCTGTGTCGAGGAGGCTTCCACCAATCTTCTTAATGGTTGAAATTCTATCCGGGTCGATATGTGCTTCTCCACCGTTTCCCTCAGCCACCTTCCTAACGGCCCTCACAGCAATTTCTGCAAAGTGTTTTCTAACATCCAACAGGCTTCTGGAAGTTATCGCAGTAGCCGCAACCTGCTCAAGTGCTTCGTCGCTATGCACTGGAAAAGGAACAGCAAGGCTTTCCAGAACTTCAATAGACTTGTTCGCTGCAGCGTCGTAGCCTCTGATAATTATGTTTTGGTGAATTTGATGAATTAGTTTATTTGCGTTAGCCAGCAGCTGACCAATTAGTATAAGAGTGGTTTTCACTCCGTCGCCCACCTCGTTTTTCTGTGCTTCAGCTGCACCTCTAATTATCTTTGCTGCCGGTGCGTCGCTTGAAATATTCTTCATGATGCTGAATCCATCGCCTGTTATTGTGAATCTTTCAGGAGCATTTATTATCAGCTTACTTGCACCAAGCGGCCCCAGCGAAGTCTTCACTAGGCTGCAAATGTCTTCGGCAACCTGCATGTTGTCTATCTTAGCGTTTGTGTCAATGACCTTATCCATTGTCGCAGCCAACTTGTTCAACTGGTTTCACACCCTTCTATACCTGTTTCCCTTCTCCTCAACAACTATGGCTTGATCGCTTCCTCATTGATAATGACCTCATCCGTATCCATCATCATCAAGCTAACCTCATAGGCGAGGGACAACACATGTTTCTTAACTTCCAGAGGCTCCACAACATCCATGAGGGCTTCAACAACTTTTCTGCGCCTAACGTCGAAGCCAGCACACTTCTTTCCTAGGCTATGAAGCCCATATAGGTCAGTTAAGCTATCAAGCACATCTTCCCCAGAGTTCTCAGCTAAAAGTCTCGGTACAACTTCAAACGAATCAGCGAAGGCCGAGATAGCCAGCTGCTCCTTTCCCCCAATTTTCAACGCGTAATCCCTCAGCCTCCTCGCTAACTCGATTTCAACCGCTCCTCCCCCCGGCACAGTTTTCATGTTTCTCGCAGCGGCGGAAATCGCTCTTATTGCCTTTCTAGTGGCTACAGTAGCACGTTTTGTTGCTCCTAAAAGAAGTATTGTTACAGCTTTCGGGTTCAGGCATCCCTCAACAACAAGCCTCTTCACCTTGCCAAACTGCTGTTCCTCCACAAGCTTAGCGTATCCAAGATGTTTTTCCTCAAGGTCTTCGATCATTGTGACTATTTTACCTCCTGTTGCCCTCTGCATCCTCTTCATATCTGTGAAGCTGACGTTTCTAACTGCGAGGATTCCATGTTTAGCGAAATAGAATGCTGGGATGTCATCTATCCTCCTTGAGCAGAAGATCACGTTCGCATTAGACTCCCTGATTCTACTTATGGTGCTTGAAACTGATTCTGCTTCCTCCTTCCTTATCTTGGCCATGGTGGCTGGTGCGGTGACCTGAATCTTAGCTGAACTGGAAAGCAATTCCACTCCTATAGACTTGTTGATAAGCGCTATCTTCGCGTTCTCCACTCTACGCGTGATATTCGGATGAAGCTCCTTCAGAGGCTTAATGACTATGCCTTTAACCAGTTTGGAGTCTCCCTGCAGACCTTCCTTTAACCCAACCACTTTGATGTTTTCAGGATCCACCTGGCAGCCTTCAGAGATTTCATCCATAGCTAGGTGAATTGAGTTTGTCACTAGATCAGGCAACCTACCTGCGTTGATCTCCTCGTCTGTAAGCCCAGAGCCATACAGCACGGTGTAGGCAATTCTCTGTACAACATCTTTCTCTTTGATGTTGAAACCAACAGATAGATCTTCAAGAATTCTCAGCGCCTCCTTGTAGGCCATGGAGTACCCCAGCATTATCTTTGCTAGAGGCACACCGTTGCGTCTAAGCTCATCAGCTTTGCCCAACAGTTCCCCGATAAGTAGAGCCGTTGAGGTTGTTCCGTCGCCTACGGCTTCCTTCAAAGATTTAACCGCATTCTTTATCAGGCTTACAACCGGATGGAACTCACCGAGATTCTCCAATATTGTGAAGCCATCTTTGGTGACAACAAGGCTTTCCTTGCCTCTGATTATTTTGTCTCTGCCTAGAGGCCCAAACGATGTTCTCAGACAGTTGCTGACTTCCTCTGCGGCTAACGCATTAAACCTAAGTGCGTCGCTTCCGCTGAAGCGTGTGTAGCGATATAGGAAGGGAGAAGGCACTATAGAGGAATTTTCGCTCTTCGATGATATCTTCATACAGTAACTCTACCTAAGACGTTATTCTGAGAAGGGATGGAATACCTATTAAACGTTTTTAAGTAAAGGTCTCCATCTCCCATCAGATACTTAATAGGCAAAGATAACTGTTTTTAACATCTTGGTGTAGTTAGATTCTAGTGATGAACGTTGTCAGGCAAGTCTCAGCCGAAAGCACGATTTTCTGTTCGGTTGCCAAATGGAGATTTCTTAAGCCTAACCATATGGCCCGGCAAAAAGGATCCAGCAGCTGAAGTGCTAACTATACAGATAAGACGCATGTCAGGTGATAAATGGGAAACCGTAGGCAGACTCGCAGTGTATAGAACTGCAGACGGAGGATATTCACAACTACCTGAACGCGCCACATCGATTCAGGAGTAATCTGGATCGCTACGTAGAGGATGAAGATTCAACCTCCATGCCGAGCCTCCGTGCTCTTTAACCGTTATGTCCCCCTTCTCATCCAATTTTTTGGAGGGAGGCATCGATCCCATCCAATAAATCGAAGACCCCCCTCTCCCTCACACTATAGTCATAAGTCTCATAAGCATGTAAGTTTTTATTTTGATAATTCATTGCCAAAGCCTTGGGGAAGCAATCTTGTTTTATGATCCTGTTCAAACAATGTTTAATATCAGATTTAGTTTCGGGTGATGTGAAATGAAGGTTGTTTATCACGAAGGGTACAATGAGGTCTATTCTGGGGACCCTGCATCTGCGCTTGGAAGAATAGAAAGCATCTACAAAGAACTTTATGGTAGCTATGAGTTTGTTACACCTAATGCTGCGAGCGATCATGATTTAGAGTTAGTTCATGGAGAAACCCACATACAGTACGTTAAGCGTTTGGAGCTGACCTATGAAGTTGCGAAGCTGGCTGTTGGCGGAGCGATAAGGGCTTCTGAGCTTGCAGTTGAGGGGGAGCCTGCATTCGGGCTGATTAGGCCGCCTGGACATCATGCAAGCAGGGATTCAAGCTGGGGTTTCTGCTATTTTAACAATGTGGCTATAGCGGTTGAGAAGCTTAGACAGAGTAGGAGAATAGAAAGAGCACTCATAGTTGACATCGACCTACATTATGGAGATGGGACTGCCAACATTTTCAGCAACAGGCCGGATGTCTCATATTTTCACATGCCACATACTGATGGGCTGGAGAAGCTGTCAGAATACCTTGAAGCTAAGACTGGCTATGGCATACTAGCCTTGTCTGCCGGTTTTGACAGGCATGTGGACGACTGGGGTGGAACATTGAGAACAGAGGACTATAGGACGATTGGAATAACGGTTAAGAAGTCTGTGGAAAGAGAATGCGAGGGGAAAAGATTCGCTGTACTGGAGGGGGGCTACAACCATAGTGTTCTAGGGAAGAATGTGAAAGCCCTACTGAGCGGCATGACATGAAACCCTTAGAACCTAAATAACATCGAGGAACGCCGCAGAAATTTCAATCACTCTTTAACCTTAACAACTATTTCTATTTCGACAGGAACATTAAGCGGCAGTTCATTCACACCTATTGCTGATCTTGCATGCTCCCCATTTACTCCAAATATCTTCAGGAATAATTCGGATGCGCCGTCTACCACTTGAGGCTGCTGATTAAATCCAGGAGCACTGCTTACGAAACCTGATACCTTTACAATTCGCTCAATCTTGTCTAGGCTTCCTATCTTGGTTTTGATGGCGGCTAAGCAGTTTAAGCTGCATATCTCAGCTGCCTTGCGTCCCTCCTCTAATGTCAGGTCTTTCCCAACCTTGCCTCTGTATTTGACTTCTCCCTCTACGATTGGGATTTGCCCTGAAGAAAATACGAGTGTTCCAGAAGTAACCTTCACAGCTGGAACATATTTCCCTGCTGGTTTAGCTGCTTCAGGCAGCTTGAATCCTAAGCTCTTCAGCTTCTGCTCTACACTCATATAGCATATCCTCTTAAACCAACTAGCAGAATATTCGTTTTAAGCTGTTAAAAATCTATCCGAATCTCAAAGGCGATTACTTTTCAATCGGCTTATCTGGAATTCTACTTGGAACCCCTGAACTGTCCCAGCCATGCAGCCGATAGTACTCGTCAAGCATAAGGTTAAGCTCATGTTTAGTGGTTACATACTCCTGTCGCCCAACTTTAACAGGCTCAGATGAAAATCTCTCAGGGATACAGTCATCCTTCCTACTGATTCCCTCCCTAAGATTAAAAGCCCTCGTCAAATCTATTATGCTGTCAGCAATATGGATAAGCTCAGCTTCAGTGTACTCACATCCATTAAGCCGGCTAACCAACCTAGCCAACATTGGCCAGTCAAAAATGAATCTTCCGAATCTACAGAGAATCAGTGAGTCGAACACTGTGCAGCGCCTCTCCCAATCAACAAACATTGCAACCTTCTTAGGATCTGTGGAGAAGCGGTCAACCAACCCTCGAGCTTCAGCGTAGTAGAATCCGCTTCTAAGGTGGCAGGCTCCTCTTGGCGAGGTTGCGTAGGATAAAGCCATTCCCTTCATTGTTCTAGGGTCATACCCAGGCGGCTCAAGTCCCTTAACATGTATAGCTAAATCGTCTAGTCCAAGAGCCTTAGCTGCAGCCCTCGTGCCTTCAGCAAGGATCTTGCCAACCCCTGTTCGATTGACAGTTTCCTTAAGCAGCCAAAGCACTGAATGTGAATCCCCATACCTGATAGGCTTCTCAGGCTTAAGTTTCCCCAAGTTGTAGGCTTCTATAGCGAACGCTGCAACGTTGCCAGCTGTAATTGTATCAATCCCATATCGGTCGCAGAAATCATTTATCTCTATAATTTTCTCAATTTTGCTTATCATGCACAGACTTCCGAAAGCATAGATCGTTTCGTACTCCAGCTCCACTCTGTGTGTGGCTCCATCATCTCCTTCAGCCTCCACAAACTTGCCGCATGCCACTGGACAGTTCCAACAAGTCTTATTCTTCACGAGTAATCTCCTTACTGCATCACAGTTGATAGACTTCGCCTCGCTGAACCTATTTTCACGCCAGTACCTAGTTGGGAATGCTCCTAACTCGTTAGCTACATCTATCATAGCTGAGGTTCCGTAGTTCCGGTAGATCTGGGATGCGGTTGGATCCTTCCGAATTCTCTCAAAAGCCTCCATGGCAATTTTCCTTAACTCACCTGAATCTTCAGCAGGGCTTTCACGCTTGGAGCTGCGTACAGCAATTGCCTTAAGCCGCTTAGATCCCATAACAGCACCTCCTCCACCTCTGCCAGCCTGCCTCCAGTAGTCGTTGGACATGTTAGCGAACTTAACGAGGTTCTCTCCAGCAGGCCCAATTGAAATAACCTTAAGGTTCTTATCTCCAAGCTCAGCCTTAACCTCCCTATCTGCCGTGTAGGTATCCAATCCCCAAAGTCTCTTTGCTGAACGAAGCTCAGCTTTCCCATCGTCAATGTAAAGGTAGGTAGGTTTATCCGCTGCACCCGTAATCACAATCGCATCTAGCCCAGCCCACCTGATGACTGGTGCCACACTTCCCCCAGAATAAGATTCACAGAAAATCCCGGTTAGAGGAGACTTGAAGAAAACACCGTACCGCGAGTCCATAGGGATAACTGTGCCTGTAGCTGGCCCAACGGTAAAGATAAGCATGTTATCTGCACTAAGCGGATCAATATTTGGCTGAAGCTCATCGAAGAGAATTCTTGTTGCAACACCTTTCCCACCAATGAGCTGAAGTCTCCAGCCTTCATGAAGCCACTCATGGCTAACTTTTCCACTTGACAGGTTAATTCTTAGGACATGCAGCTTGCCAACCATGGTTTACGCCAAGCCCAACAAATGTTATACGCCTATTTGAATGGTTGAAACCAAAATAATAAAGGGAAACTCCTCTCTGAACTCTAACCTACTTCGGCTTAACCGCTATTAACTCTATTTTCACCTTTTCCTCAGCTGGAAGTCTTGAAACCTCAACACATGTTCTAGCGGGGCGGTTATTCCCCATGTACTTCGCATAAACCTCGTTAACAACCTTATAGTCATCCATATTGGTTAGGTAAATCGCTGCCTTAACCACATCATTCAAAGTTAGGTTTTCAGCCTTCAAAATATTCTGCACATTCTCCATCATCTTAACTGCTTGATCCTTCACGTTTGGGCTGACAACTTTGCCAGTTCTCTCATCCAGTCCGCCTGTTCCGCTTACGAAAACCCAGTCTCCAACAACAACTCCCTGAGAAAACGGGCCTATTGGAGTATTCACCTTATCAGTTTTAATTATTTTCTTCACAGCAACATTCCACCTTTGCGACATAATTTATGAACGATTGATATATTAAAATTAGGCGCAATAGAACTTCATTGAAAGAAATTACCTGACGACAGTGCCTAGAAGAATCTAGCACATTTTTAACCAAATAACTTAATACTGAAAACTAATGCTATAATTGAGTTTAAGCTACGGTGCCTCCTTATGTGTGATTGGTGTGTAACGCACGGTAAAGGCAAGAAATGGTATTTGAACATGCAGAACCACGCGAGGGAACTGATGGAAACCAAGGAGAGAGTTGATGAGATAAACAGGTTTTACGAGACAAGGGAGAAGGATGTAGCGTCCTCCGTCTATAACGTTCTTAAGAAGCTTGAAAATCCCAGTGCCGTTGACTCTGTAAGGAGAGAACTTGAAGCCGCTGTTTCAAGACATCTTCAGACTCAAATTGTTACTGTTGAGGATGCTAGAGCTATTCTTAAGCTTGCAAGCCCAATCGCCAAAGTTGCATGTGCCTGCCGCAGAAGGATGAGGGCGAGAGATGCTGACAAAGTCTGTTTAGCCTTAGGGTTTATGGCTGATTTAGGTAAAGAGTGGCCGGACTACACTAGGGGAGGCGTTGACTACGTTTCCACGGATGAAGCTATTGAGTATGCGGAGAAGATGGGTAGGAAAGGCTATGTTCATAATGTGCATTCCTTCATGATGCCTTATGTTGCGTTCCTATGCCACTGCGAGGTTTGGAGCTGTGATCCTCTTTATAGAAGGAGGGCGTACGGAGACTTGTGGAACTTCTACTGCCGAAAAGCTGAGTACGTGGCCACAGTGGAACTTGACCAGTGTATTGGCTGCGGGAAATGTGTGGCTCGCTGCCAGTTCGGCGCCTTAACACTGTCACGCGATCTAGGTAAGGTTATTCTGGATATGAGGAAATGTTTCGGCTGCGGTGTATGCAGAGCAGCCTGCGAGAATGAAGCCATTAGAATGTTGCCGAGAAGCGAAAACCCAGTAGTGAAGGACATGTGGTGAAAAGATGGAGGTTTTTTACGGGTTAACCCTGCCGCTTGCAAAGGTTAGTGTTAACGTAGATAATGAGAAGTGTTTAGGCCCATTAAAATGCAGAAAATGCCTTCAAATATGCCCTCAAGCCGTCTTCTTCACCTATCCCACCAAGAGGGAACGTAACAAGATCTGCGATGAATGGCGTATTCTGCCAACCCATGAGAGGCTATGCACAGGCTGCGTAGACCTCTGCGTTAAGGTATGCCCAACAAAAGCCATTAAGATAGAGCCTAAGCATAGCTAAGGACTTTTTTATCCATCTAAAATTGTTTGCTGAATCAACCTACCCCTTCGCTGAACCAGCACTCTTCACTTCTGCTTTAACAGTCTTCTCAAACTTCAAGTATTCATCAAGGTTAATCTTCTTGGCGAGGCTTACCTCCACCTTCTTAGGGAACTCGTAAGGTATGCCTATGGGAATCGTGGCATCTATCCCCATCTTCGTGACAGTGCTGTCCCTAGCATCTCTCAAATAATTATATGTCATAGGATCAAGCCTATTTCCCCTTGCACCTGGAACAATGAAGATGTCCTCGTCAGCTCGAAGCCTAGTTGCTATGGCCCATAAAACCTCATGATCGTCGTATACGTCTATATCGTCGTCCACAGCTATCACATGCTTCACCCAGTGATCCAGTCCGAGGAGAGCTAGGATAACTGTTTTCGCATCGCCCTCATTCACCTTCTTCAACGAAACGTAGGCGTGTGCACGAACTCCGGAAAGTGGAATATGAACTGTTTTCACTGTTGGAACAATCTTTCTCAGTTCAGCTAGGTGATTTGCCTCTCTCGGAACCATGTTGAGGATGTTGGTTTCAGCTGTTGAACCTGAAACTACATCCTGAAAGATCGCGTCTCTCCTATGGGTAATGGCCTTCACCTTAATGATTGGGGTGTCAACAACCTGCCCGTAGTAGCCCGTGTATTCGCCGTAGGGTCCTTCATGCTTTCTAATTTTAGGGGGAATTACCCCCTCTATCACCATCTCAGCGTATGCGGGTACAACAAGATCCACTGTTTCACATTTCACAACCTCTAAGGCTTCACCCATGAGTCCTCCTGCCGCTGAATACTCGTCTACAGCCATTCCCGGCGCCTTATGAGTTTGCGACGCCATATAGAGAGTGGGGTGCATACCGATCACCAAAGCTACCTCCAGAGGCTTATCTTGGTCTTCAGCTGCCTTGTGAACGTAGTGCATGTACTTACCCCAGCTGTAATAGATGTTTAACTCATCTCGCTCACGTAGCCTGTGCCTGTAGATCCCTAGGTTTAAACCTCCAGTGGCCAAGTCTCTTGCAACAGCGATAGCTGCCCCCACATATGGAGCGTCAGCAAGCTCATCGCCAATCGAAAGCGGAAGCCCGAAAAGGTTGACTTCTTCGCCCTTCAGAATAACATCCTTCACTGGACCTGACTTAACAAGCTTAGGAGGTATGGCGTTGGCTTCCCTTTTACTATACGTGTCTAGAAGATTTTCCAGAGGTACTCCAAGCGCCACAGCTAGCTTTTCGCGGTCAGCTGCAACGTTTGTTATCATTGGAAACTTGGAGCCTTTAACCTTCCTGAACAGTAAAGCTGGATACTTCTGCTGCTTCTCCAGAGCTGCGACGACCGCTCTAATCTCAGAAGTTTTCGGGTCAACTTCCTTACGGATCTCAACAGGCTCCTCAGGAATCTCCCTCCTCAAATCCTCAAGAAAGGAACGTAGATCCTTAACCATCTGAACAACCTCATAACCTAATAGTTTCCAGCAAACCTAAAAATCTTTGTAACTCCTTAAACTTATTAAGTCACGTTTATCGAAAACACATGTATCATATTCTCAGAGGTTGTTAAGCAGTGAGCTCCCTTAAAGTTGGCTTAATTGGATGCGGAGCTATTGGCCGAACTCTGGCAGACGCAATCAAAAAAGGTAAGGCTGGCAACGTGGAGCTGGTCGCCCTCTACGACATGGATAGACCGAGAGCTGAAGAAACATCAAGAAACCTCGGTGGGAAAATCAGAGTTGTGGAGAACCCTGAAACAATGCTCAGGGACAAAAGTCTAAAGCTGGTTATTGAAGCCGCCTCACAGGAAGCGGCTCGGAAACTTATCCCAAAAGCATTGGAAGCAGGCAAGAATGTGATGATTATGAGTGTTGGAGTCCTCGCCGATGAGGAGTTTCTCAAGCAAGTGAGGTCACTTGCCAACCTGCATTCTGTAAAGGTGTATATCCCGTCAGGGGCAATAGCTGGATTAGATGCTGTGAAAGGAGCTTCAATAGAAAATGTGAGTGAAGTTACAATAAACACTAGAAAACCTCCTGAAGCTCTAGAAGGCGCACCATACGTGGTTCAGAAAGGAATAGACCTGAAAAACCTGAAGGAGCCTCTTGACATCTATGAGGGGCCTGCTGAGGAAGCTGTAAAACTTTTCCCAGCCAACGTAAATGTGTCAGCTACACTAAGTCTAGCTGGAGTAGGCCCCAAGAAAACAATGGTTAGAGTAACCGTTGACCCAAACCTAAAGAGAAATATTCATGAGATACATGTTGAAGGCGACTTTGGAAAGCTTATGACAAGGGTGGAAAACATTCCGTCACCGCAAAATCCGAAAACAAGCTTTCTGGCAATATTATCCGCTGTTAGAAAGCTTAGAGAAATAACAGAGCCAATTTCCCTAGGCACATAATCTACCTTGTGGCTCGAGAGAAAAAACACTAGATTAAGTATGGAAATAATATCTCTACCTGGAAACATTCCAACGGGATTATGAAGCCCGATTCTAATTCAGTACATCAATTTCAGTTTTGTTCGATATCTCTATATATGGCGCTTACTTTTCTGTAAGTTAGATAACATCAAATTATGGGTTAATGTCGATGACCGAAACAGCAGTTAAGAAGTATGAAGACTTACTGAAAAAGCATCAAGGGAAATGGGTTGCCATCGCTGAAGACAGGGTTATTGCTGTTGCGGAATCGCCTGACGAGTTGAGAACTAGGGTTAAGCAGTACAACGATGTGTTTGTTGGGTATTCTCCGACACCTGAAGAAAAAAAGATGGGTTATCTTCTATAGATCGGTTGAGGCATCTGTCAGTGAGTGAGATTTTTAGTGTAGAGATCGATGATGATGGATTTGTTAGGCTTGCAGTAAGAATCTATGGGCCAACTGGGAAAAGCGTTAGGCTAACCGCACTAGTTGACACAGGCTCAAGCTACGTCATAATCCCAGTAGTAGCGTGTCAGCTAGCTGAGCTTTCACCCTTCGACCCGAAGCTACCTGAAGTATCGATAGTGACAGGTTGCGGCATTGTAAAGGCACCTCTGATGAAGGTAAATCGCATAGAAATTCTAGGTAGCTCAATAAGTGAAGAAAACGTAGCCACCGTATGCCATGATGAACCAGGCCTATACGCATGTAACATGACCAAACCCCTGCGAGAGACCGAATAAAGAATTAGAGAAATTGTGACTGGAAGCGAATAAACTAATAGGTTGAAATAAGAATGTTATATCCAAAATAATAGGTGACCATGTTGCCAGATCTAGTCACCATCGGGCACATCTTGATTGATGTCCGTATCTTTATTGACGAATTTCCTAAACCAGATGAAGAGGCAAAGACTGATAACCTGAGCTTAGGCGGTGGAGGATCTGCTGCTAATGTCGCTGTTGGGTCCTCACGGCTTGGGGTGAAGTCTGGCTTCATCGGTGCAATCGGCTTTGACGCGTTTGGGCGAGTTCTTTTAGAAGAACTTGAGCACGATGGAGTAGACGTAACACATGTTAAAGTCTATACAACCAATAATTCAGGATTAACCCTCATAGCTGTTAACAAAAAAGGGCAAGTAATGATGTTTGGATATACGGGAGCAAGCGATAAGCTATTTCCTTCAGATCTAAATAAAGATTACATATCTTCTGTCGAACATGTGCACATCACTGGTCTTTCATTCGACACCGCTCTAGGAGCTGCAAAAATGGCTAGTGAAGCAAAGGTCATTGTGTCCTTTGACCCGGGGAGACTCATGTCGAGGCTTGGATTAAAAAGGGTTTCACCCCTCTTGAAATACGTTAATCAAATTCTCTTAAATCATGAGGAAGCAGGGGTGCTAACCGGTGAAACTAAGCTAGAGGATGCAGCGGAAATCCTTCTTAAAACTGGACCGAAAATCGTCATAATAAAAAAGGGGGCGGAAGGCGTGTTTACTATGACTCCTGACAGTAAGTTTAGCGTTCCTGTGTATCCAGTAAAGGTTGTGGATACAACTGGAGCAGGCGACGCGTTCTCTGCAGGTTTTATCACAGCTCAATTAGAGGGAAAATGTTTAGAAGATTCCGTCGAGTTTGCCAACGCCACAGCAAACCTGAAAATCACAAAAGTGGGTGCAAGAGCATTACCAACACGAAAGGCTGTTGAAAGATTTCTAAAAACGAGTAAAAGGTAACTAGGCCCCATAGAATGAATGTGTAAGGTATACTAAAGTTGACGCGAATAGTGGTAAAAGTGCGAGTGAAAAAAGAAGCACGAATATAATAGTGGTCACAATGATTGATCTTCAAAAAGCATCGGGTCTGCCAATTGCCCTTGAAGATACCAGATTGATTTTGGGGAAAGGCATGGCGGTAGTCGAGCCTTCAAAAAGAACCGTAGGAGAGATGAAGTCGTTCTTATTGAATGGTAGGGCTGAGTTTCAAAAGCCTATCGCTTACTATATGTACAGAAATGTCGGCTTCAGGAAAGATGTAGAGTCCCTCAACAAAAACCATCTGAGGTATGATGTAACCGTTATCGAAAGCGGAAAGATTGGGCAGGAATTTGTGAAAACGATCGGTCACTACCATCCATTCAAACCTAGGACGAAAGTTAGATACCCGAGATCTATGAGGTAATTTACGGTCATGCAATTTTTGTAATGCAAAAGGTTGAAGTTGATGAGAGGAAAGTGGAGAACGTATATTTGGTTACAGCTACAGCGCCTTCGAAGGCTGTTATGCTGCCTAGCTGTGGTCATGTGACTGTGAACATCGGCAGCGAACCTCTTGTTCTTGCGAATATTGTTTCAGATCAATTCGCTTCAATATATGGATCTTACAGAGAGATGAAGGGTGCAGCCTACTATATTTTAGAACGGGAAGGTAAGCCAGAGCCGCATCCAAACAAGCTTTATGGTTCAATTCAAGCTTCAAATCCTTAAGTCCAAAGATGATTTCCTTAGCCTCTCGAAGGGAACCCCTCTATATGTGGCCGCTCTAGAAAGCTTTGAAAAACAGATGGCTTAATTTTCCGGAAGAGTTCGAGAAAGAATTAAAAATTGGAGAGTTGTTTGATAACGCATTAGCAACATACTAACTTTCTCAAATATACCGTGAACTGTCGAGGGGTAACTAGTATTCGACAGCCGGTTTTGTATTGCTCACCCAATGCGTTGTCAGCCCGTTTATCAACATACGCAACCGTACTCCTTATTGTTTGGCCCATATGTATGCTTCAGCAACTTTTGTCCTGATGGAAAGCCCACCGGATCACGCAAATAATTTATACTGATTTAGTGATTTGTTTTACGGTGAAGTGTTATGCTTGTTACAAATAGGGATTTATTATTACCAGCTACGCGGCAAGCTTATGCCGTTGGGGCCTTCAATATAAGCAATCTAGAAAGCCTGTTAGCCATTACTGAAGCGGCAGTTGAGGAAAAATCACCCGTTATAGTCGCCGTATCACCCAGCTCCATAAGGTATGCTGGTCTGGCTTACCTTGAGAAAATTGTTAAAACGGTGGCCGAGTCCGCCCCTGTGCCGGTGTCTCTGCACTTGGATCACGGTACGGATGTAGAGACAGTTCTAGAATGCTTAGAGGCAGGCTTCACGTCAGTTATGATCGATGGCTCTATCTTAAAGTTTGAAGAGAACGTTGCCTTAACGAAGCATGCGGTTGATTTAGCACATCCAAAAGGAGTCTCAGTGGAGGCAGAACTTGGAAGAATCACCGGTATCGAGAAATCAACGGCCGAAGAGAAAGAAGCTATTTTGACAGATCCCAACGCTGCCAAGGAGTTTGTTGAACGGACTGGAGCTGACAGCCTGGCAGTTGCGATAGGGACCTCCCATGGAGCCTACAAATTTAAGGGCGAACCGAAACTTGATTTTGAAAGGTTAAGACTCATACGTGAAAAGGTTGCCGTCCCACTTGTTTTGCACGGAGCTTCAAGTGTTCCATCATGGATTATTGAAAAGGCCGTTAAGTATGGCGCTGAACTAACTGGAGCGAAAGGCATACTAGACGAGCACATCAGAAGGGCCATTTCTCTGGGGATAGCGAAGGTAAATATCGACACAGATCTACGTCTTGCCTTTACCGCGACTATACGCGAGTTTTTGGCTAACTCGCCCAAAGAGTTCGACCCTAGAAAGATTTTGGGTTCAGCTAAACAGGCTATGAAAGAGGTTGTCAAAGATAAGATGCGCTTGTTTGGGAGTTCTGGAAAGGCTTCTTGAAGATGTAGAGGAACGTTGTTGGACTATATGGAAAACCTTAATCAGAATACTCTCTTATTCTATATGTTCCAATGAGAATTGGAAAAAGTAATAGACTACTACAAGGCGCATCATCTAAGCTCGCGGGCATGTCCGCTCAGTACCACAGTAACAAGGCTCTTCCCCGCTCTAAGAATCGCCCCTAGCTTTCCTTGATCATCTGATTCTCCATAGATTCTGAGAAGTGGTTCTGTTCCTGAAGAACTGCTATGCCACTTTTAACTGGAAAGAAAAGAAATTTTCAATCACGTGAAAGCGATCATGAAATGGCGCCGCCTCGGAAGCTCAAAATGCGACTACGTTCATCCAGAATCACGGATTACATATAAAAAACTCGTAAAGGTTTACCCTTAATACAAAACTGAAAACAGCAGTTCAGTATCCGTGTAGTTTCTGAGCGAAGAGTTAAAATGATGCTGAGCTCCCGTATAGTTGGTGTGCTCCGGTGGTGTAGCCCGGTTAAGCATTGCGGCCTTTCGAGCCGGGTTATGGCGGCGGGGAATGTAAATTGCCCCTCAGCCGCAGATCGCGGGTTCAAAGTGGCTGGTTGAGGCTATGAAAGTCCCGCCCGGAGCACCAACCACTTCATGCAGTACTCCCAGAAGAATGGCCCTTAAAAGGCGCTGGAAGATATACAGTTACGCCCACAGTAAACCATGACATCTAACACTGGGAGATATGGTACGCGTCAGCTCTCAGAAGGCTTAAGAGCAGACAGGTCAAAGCCCTATCCCTACCAAGAGTGGTAAAGTACGCGAACCACTTAATTGTGGTGGGAGGCTCTACAAGAAGCCGTTTGAAAGTATGAACCTAAAGGATGTCAGGCGCTGATCATCAGCCTTCCGAGGAAGGGGGATCATGAACCCTGTCGCTGAAGATAGATGTCGAGGGCTTCAAGATGCTTCCTCTTCACAAAATGTTCAGCAACCCTTCTACATCCCAGCCTTGCAATAAAGTAGCCTGCCAGGTCTCCCGAATTTAAGCCGCAATCCTGGTTATAATGTGGATTGCTACCAAGCCTGTGAAGGGATTTCTAGGGGTGTGAGGGTTCGTCTTATGGCTTGAAGTTCTGATTCAAATTGGTTCAGTCGTATTAGGTTGGCCTCAAGACTTCCTACGGCCTGACTTCTAACTTGGTATCCCAACTTGATTGCATTATTGATGGTTTCAAGAGTGGTGGACATTCTAGAGGCAATGTCTCCTTTAAGCCTCCTCGCGCTCTCTGTCAGCCTATAAAGGAAATCGTATCGGATTCTTCCACCATTCTTGTCGAGCTCCATTATGATGCTTTCTCTGGCCCTCTTCCGGAGTGCTTTTTGGAAGAGAGGTTTTGGCAAGAGGAATGGTAGCTCCCCTAAGAACATCGTATCGGAGCCAAACACTGTGTCAATGTGGAAGTAGAAGCGGCTTTCTCTGGTAAGACTTCTGCCTGAGGCATGGCTATGGATCTGTATGCCAAATACTCTTGATGTCTGTTGCTTGACCTCATCTATGAGCCTATCAACTTCATCTTCGAATCTACAAACAATGTTCTCGAATGCCCAGGTTATCTTAGTGTCTTGCTCGGCCATGAAAGGTTTGTAGTTTTCTACGATGGCGTGGCGTGTGAACTCCTCGACCCTATCCGCAAGCGCTCTTGATCCCATACTTGAGTCTACTTCTTTGAGGAACTCCTCGAGCTTTGTGATTAGCAACGGTTCCATCTTCTTCTTGAAGACCTCTAGTTCTGAGTCGTATCGATTCATGATTTCTTTGACACTACCGTTGATGAGGTATTCTATTTCATTCATCTTTCTGGTTATGACCTCTGTTTCTCCTTTCAGCCAAACCATCTTGCTCTCCAACTCCTCGATCGGAATTTGGAGAGCTCTACGCTCAAGCTCTAATGCTGTTGCGAGATCTGAAGCTATCTTCAAGGCATTCTTCGTGGCTGAATCTATAATGACTTGCCCCTTACCTCTTGTCAGAAAGTCCCTCAACTCGGTTTCGAACTCTGGCAATCTGCTCAGCTCAAGCTTCTCCTTGCTACCTTCAATCCTTGCTTCTAGGGCTAGCTTGGATGAAAGCGGATACACCACTACAGCATCCGTGTCCAAAACCTTCCGAGGGACCGACTCGGCGAAGTTAACCGCTTCTCGCCATTCGTCTTCACTTACATAGTCTATCTTGTTCTGCGCAAAGAAGACCTTATGCACTTGCTCCCTGACGTCCCTTAGGAATTCGATTTCGCCTTGGCTGATTGGCGGGTCTACCGCTAGTACAAAGATCGCAGCATCAACCTTAGACATAAAATTGTACGTAACGCTGGTATTGGTCATGTAGGTTGAACCTACACCAGGAGTATCGATGAAGATGACGCCATCTTTCACATACGTCGAGGGGATTGTAACTTCCACTTCAGAGACGTTCTTATGATTTGAAGGGTTCCCCTTCTCAGTGATGTACTCCTCCAGGCCCTCCGTGTTCACCACCCTACTCGTCCCATCTTTGAAAAACACTGTTGCTTCCCTTCGTTCTCCATATCGAATCTTCGTGATGATTGAGGTTAGGGGAATAATTCCTGTGGGAAGCAGTGGCGTGCCTAGAAGAGCGTTAATGAGGGTAGACTTTCCGCGTTTAAAGTGCCCTAAGACCGCCAGATAAAAGGAGTCCTCGGAGAGCCTTCGCTCCGTTTCAAATAGTGCACTAACTGCGTTAGGACTTCCCATTCTATCAGCAAGGTTTCGCAGTCGGGCAATGCTTTCCGAGACTAATTGTTTGGTTGCTAGGTACTGGCTCAGCATTCCGAACTCACCGCGATCTTCACAGGTCTGTCTAACAGGATTAGGAGTCTAATGACATAACTGGTTTCGGAAGATACATGTTGGACAGGTATCATATGACCTGATAGTGGATTGGGATGATACCTGATAGTGAGATTATCAACTCGCAGCTAATTAAAGCCTCTGCTGAACTGCCTGTGACGGTGGTA
>Ga0315280_10000168_pt1 | contig 123836 bp, 90 predicted proteins | sample YL17G06_40_MG_FD_203697 | JGI IMG/M metagenome (GOLD analysis project Ga0315280, IMG submission 203697) | Sediment microbial communities from Yellowstone Lake, YNP, Wyoming, USA - YL17G06_40 | ecosystem: Environmental > Aquatic > Freshwater > Lake > Sediment | place: USA: Wyoming | collected... | reverse complement strand
TCGATGAAATCGCATCCGCAAATCATGCCACGTTTTCTTACGAGTAAAAACTCAGAAAACCCTTGCCCAGGGCTGGTTCTGCGAGATTACCTGCCGTTTTTTACCCACTCGATAAGGAGAAGACCCAGAAAACGTTCGTGGCGCAGGAGCGACAGCATCATTCATGGCGCGCCATGCAGTCACTCCGTCGCGCCCGTTGAAAAGCGTCCGGTAAAACGCTATATTTGCGCGGTCGATCTCATCCGCGGTAACCTCCCTGTCGGGTCCGATCACGGCGCGGACAGGAGCGCGATCTGTCACCTCGATAATCTGCAGCAGGTCGAAACCATTACAGGCCTCGATGATGACAAAAAGATTAAGTCTACTGATTTGGTTGATTGCTGTCAGTTCCGTCTTGAACTCTCGCCACGCAAGAAATTCGTCTGAGCTGACCTGAATACCTTCTGGAGAACCATGGGCCTCGATATGCAGAACTGGTGAGTGGCCGTGGGCGCGGGAATCGTGGGCAATCGAGCGCAACAGCCCAATGAACTCAGCGCGAGTCTGGACGGTCGAATGCCGCACACTTACTGGTGGACTGACCGACGCAGCAAGAGTCCGAATGTCTTCGAACAGATGTCGGCCGGTCAGGGAATTCCCTGGTCTTAACGTTTCCACAATATGAACAGTGTCAAAGTAGACCTTGTGTTCCATCATCGAGGGCAACTTTCATTGCGCTGCCCAACGTACAACATTCTTGCCGGAGTCTCTCGCCACAGCGTCGGTTGGCAGCATTGACCAAGAGACTCCGGAAAGAACCTGTTGAACGAAACCGCTTGCCCATTTATAGGGATTCTATCACGGAATGGCGCGGCCTGCTGCATCCGTATTGCGAGCCTGCTTGGGCATGACGCCGAGGCACAGCGCTTCCGGTGCCACGGAAATCGAGGACGCGGAAGCCTAGCTTCTTTCGCCCTCAGCCACTTTCGCTTCGGGAAGTCGGATGACGGCTTTCGCGCGGCGCGTTATCCAGTTCAATGACACGTGAGTCTTTTCGTGAAGCCATCGCTTCGGCGTCTGGCCGGGGCGCAGCTTTTTCGGGGGCCAGGCCGCGTGCCTGTCCATGGAGCAGATAGCCGACTACTTTGGCATGTCCCAGGACACGTTTAGCAGACTTCGCCGAGTGATGCCCGAAATAAACGGTAGTGCTCTGTTTTTGTGTTGCCGAGAACTCGGAGGATGCGAAAACGCAAGGTTAGCTTCTAGCAGAGGACATAAATGCTTGGATCTCTTTGTCGTTTTCTCCGGCTTGACGGAGAGCGCTGATCACAAATTCATCCTCTAGCTCGTCCTTCAAGGGCACAAAAATGCAATGGGTTCCGCCTTTCTTGCGCCAAAGATCGGTTCGCTTTTGCTGTGATTTGAAAGTGTAATTGAGTTTGCGGATTTTATTGACGAAGCTCTCTTTGGAAACCATTTCTGCTCACCACGGCAGGAATGAAAGGCACGTCAAAACGAACTTTTTGTCGTTGATTAGGAACAGTTCCGAGAAGTTTCCAACCCTGATCTTTCAGGAATCTATCCAGTTCATTAGATTTAAGCATTTCTTTCAGAACCGCATCCAATGCAAGCGCAATATCCTCCATCAGTTCAGCCCACGTTTCAGACTGCAAAGTAATCTTGAGCGGATTACAGGCAGCGACCCAATTTCCACCTTTAGTACGGACGGCCCTCCAACCCACCTTTCCCTGGATGCGAATGATTTGTTGGTGCTGCATTTTGTCGCCCCCTTAAGCTCTCTATCGAGTCGATGACCGATTTAGTTTACCACAGCTAGCAACTCTCGCAGCGTCCAAACATGATCGGCAATCCCGGCTTCTATCGCCGGAGTCACGCGCAGGCTCCTGTGCACGCGGCAAAAGTTGTAAAAAGCGAAATGAAGCGCGACGGCATGCTTGAGGTTCTCCAGCTTCTTGCTGAAGCCCGAGGATAACCCAGTCAGGTGCCGGAGGAAAGTCCTCATTGTAAGATTGTTGCGCCCCACCTCCGCCGGGCAGCTCATGGCCGGATCAGCATTTTCTTGGATGACGATTGGGACCGTGCCGAATGGAGACCTGTTAATAACAAATGACGAATGACGAGTGACGAGTGACGAGTGACGAGTGAAAAGGAAGACTGCTGTAGCTTAAATAGTCGAGGCTTTTTTACTCGTCACTCGTCACTCGTCACCTGTCACTCCCCAAGACGCCTTGCTCCAGAACCCCGAGAGCGTGACTTCTGAGGATGTAGCTGGTTCCGTCCGTTTCAAAAAAGATGGCGCCCTGGTCCATAGTGAGCAGCAACCTCGCCCCGTGGCGCAGGAGACGAAGCATCGTCTCTGGGGATGGGTTTTGGAACGGATTCCTCCTCCCAGCCGAAATTACTGCCCACCGGGGATGCACGCGCTCTAGAAAAGGATCGAGGGTGGTGTTGCGGCTGCCGTGGTGCCCGACTTTCAAGAGCGGGCTGCGCAGGTCATGCTCGCGCGCCAGGACCTCCGTTTCGCCGGTTCCCTCTAAATCCCCGGTCAAGAGTGCAGAGAAACGTCCAAACTTGAGACGCAACACTACGGAGCCATCGTTTAATGAACGGAAGGGCCCTTTGCCCGGCGGGCTCAAGACGCGTACCTCGACGCCGGCCACGTTATATTCCTCGCCTGCCGCAACCGCGTGGATTGGGACATGTGTCATGCGCGCTGCCTCCAGGACGCGCGCCTGAGTCGGTTCGTTGCCGGCGTCGCCATAGTCCAGCCGGCCTGTTGGGAAGTTCCCTAACACGGCCGGCATCCCACCGGCGTGATCCTGGTGCGGATGGGTCAGGATGGCACGATCAAGCCTGACGATCCATTGCGACCACAGGAACCGGCTGACCAACGCCTCGCCGGTATCGAATGGGCTCGGATCCTCCGGCTGAGAAGAATCCGTTCGGAGACCGCCCGCGTCGATGACCCAGGCGCGCGCATCTGGGAACTGAATGACGATGGAATCTCCCTGCCCAACGTCGAGAAAAGTCAGCCCCAGCCGCGGTGCACTGGGGGGATGCTCGGGTTTACAGGAAGAGGGAACGAGAGCAGCGCCGGTTTGCCGCAGAGTCCTCAAATCGGCTAGTGCCAGGCAGGCGATTTCCAAACCGATGAAAGCGCATGGAATCCACAGGCGACGCCACCGGAGGAAGCACCACAGGGACACCATCAGAAGCCCTGCGATGACCCAGAGAGCCGGCGGCGTGGGGCAACGCTGCCAGGCGCCGGGAAAACCCGAGAACCATCGGTTGACGTCCTGCAGCAGCGAGGAACAGAAACCCGCCATGCGGAAAGCGGGCCATGCATGGGAAGTCATGCTGGTAACAGCCTCAGCCGTCATTCCCGTTGCCAAGACAAGGGAGGAGAGGGGAACGACGGCCAGATTGGCCGCCGGCGCCACCCAGCTCAACCGGTTGAAATAGTAGGCAAGAACCGGTTCGAGCCAGACCTGAACGGAGAGCGAGATCAGAATCATGCTCCCGATCATCAATCCGAAGCTGGCGGCTGTCCGGAACACCGCCATCGAAACACGCCCGACGCTCGCATGGAATCTGTCGGCACAGGCCTCCGCGAATGCTTCCGCGCGGAAGCGCAGGCGGCGACCATACAAGTGCCATTTCCCCATCTCCAAGGTCAGCCTCTCCGGATCACCCGCATGTCGCAAAGGTCCCAGCACAGGGTGCAAGAGCCTCTCGATGAGCGGCAGCCCCGTCAGCGCGATTGCCGTGACCGATAGGAAGGAGAGCTGGAATCCGGCATCCTGGAGCCAGCCCGGATGCGCGCTCAGCAGGAGAAATGCACAAGCAAGAACAGTGTTCACCGGAGACGCCCTACGAAACAGGCACTGGCCGATCAGATACAATGTGAACATCCAAAGGGCTCGCGTGATGCTTGCCTGAAAGCCTACCAGAAAGGTGAAGAAGAGAATCCCGCATGCAGCCAGCAGTTTGCTGGCGCCGGGAGGCACCCTCATGAGCCGCAGCAAGCGGATCAGGATCCAGGCGATCGTGCCGACATGCAGGCCGGAAACCACCAGGACGTGATAGGTTCCGGCATTCTGAAACTCGGCGCGCGTCTCGGTCGACAGCTCCCTATAATCGCCAAGGACGATGCTGGACAAGACTGCCGCCTGCTGTGGATTTCCCTCCTGCCCTAATCTCATGAGACGCTCGTGGAGCGAGCGCCGCACGACGGCCACGGCGCGGCCCCAAAGAGTGCCACAATCATGGGGCAGGATCTCCAGCAGACGCGGCGACTTCACGCGGGCCAGCAGATGAATCCCGCGGCGCGCTAAGAGGCCGGCCCGATCAGCCGAACCCGGGTTTCGAAAGTTGCGCGGAACGTCGCATTCGGCCCAAGCCCGCACCCTGTCGCCGTACATCAGAACGTTTCCAGGAGGCTGTTGGTCACCGGGCACGGCTACTCGGAGCCGCACCCGGCCGATGCAGGAAACCCACGAATCTTTCCGGCGCAAGCCGTGCAGCTCAATGGTTGTCACAGTGTCCGGGCCGCGCGGAGAGCTGTCCTCGAGCGCACAGCCGTCGAGCAGGATTAGGTCTCCAAGCGGCAGGGAGCCGGACGCGAGTAGGGAGCGCACGTCATTTCGCGCGTATCCGTCCCGCTCCGACAATGCCAGCAGGACTCCGTCCAGCCCAATCGCACACAGCCCCAGGCACAGGCAAAGTCTCAGACGGTCGCGGAGGAGTGACAACGATGCCGCGCAAACGAGCGCGCCCACGGCGAGCGCCAGCGCGGCGAAGCTATACTGCAGGACCAATGCGGCGGCGGCGATGCCCGCAGCCAGGCATACCGCAAGTGCAACGAATGGAGCTTCTCCCCACCTGCCCGGCATGACAGTCCGAATTTCAGCGTCGCTTCAGGCGCACAATGGTTTCGATATGGTAGGTTTGGGGAAACAAGTCCAGACCTTCGACGAAGTCGATCCGATAATCGCGCGCAGGCAACGCGGCCAGGTCTCGGATCAGCGTCTGCGGATCGCAGGACACGTAGACGATGTTTTCGGGGGCCCACCCCGCAAGGCGCTTCATCACCTCCACACCTCCTCCGGCGCGCGGAGGGTCCAGCAAAACCAGCTCATACCCGGGCGCGGCGATCGATCCCACCGCGTCCATCCAATCCAGCACGTCGGCGCATATTGCCCGGATGTTTTCGAGACGGGCACGAGCTGCGTTTCTGACACACAGCCGATGCGCGTCCGGGCTGGATTCCACAGCGACCACATTTCGGTAACGGCGGGCCAGCGGAAGAGAGAAGAAGCCCACCCCGGAGTAGAGATCCAGCGCGGCGTTTCTTCCGGCTGCCAGCCTCAACACCGTCGTTATCAGCTCCTCAAGGATGAAGTCATTGGCTTGAAAGAAAGCTGAAGCCGTCGTGGCATAACTGAATTCACCAGCGCACTTCAGCAGCACATCTTGGGATGATTGTCCAGCGCAAGACCGCGTGGGCCCAACTTGCGTGAAAGCCCAACTTCCATCGTCAGCGCACGCCAGCTCCAGCTCCTTCTCTCCCGGCTCGAAACGCCCTTCACAATGAGCGCTGCGCACGGCGGCCAAGGCCTCATTGAGCGGCTGCCGGAACAGCGGGCAATCGCTCACGTCCTCGACAGCGTGCGACCGGTGGCGGAAAAATCCGACTTTCGCCTGTGCCCCAAAACCGCGCAGTTGCACGCGCGCACGCGATCGGTATCCGTACGGGTTCGGGCAGGCTTTCACCGAGATCAGGAGTTTCCGGGTCTCGGGGAAACGGTGGTGAAATCCCTCTTCGAGGATTCTGCGTTTCGCCTCGACCTGCAGCGCATAGTCCACGTGTTGCCACTGGCAGCCGCCGCATCGGCCAAAATGAGGGCAAGAGGGGAGGCACCGGCCCGGTCCCGGCTTCAATATCCGCGTGACTGCGGCCCGGATGAAATCCTTCTTGCGCTCGAGGGCACGGACCTCCACGCTATCTCCCGGTACAGTGAAGGGAACGAAGACTACCTTGCCTTCGTGTCGGCCCAACCCTTCACCACCATAGACGAGCTTTTCAATCTCCACCTCAAAGCGTGCAGAAGGGTGTCTAAAGCGATTGTTGTGGCGCATGGCTGTAATCCGACGTGACACGAGCGGCTACATGTGAAACAGGCTTAGTTCGCCTACGGTGAAGTGCCGATGGATCTTGGTGCGCAGAAAGTTGTCCAGAATCTTTCCGTAGGTTTCCTTGGGAAGCTTCTTGCGGTAGATCTTCAACTCCTTCTTTGCCTCTTGCTCCCATGCCGCGACCTGCTCGGGCGATATCGCCGTGTGCAACTCTCTGACGAGTGCCTCGTCAAGGATGGCCAGGTCCCGATCGAGCGCCTCGAAATCCACCTGCTTGTCCGTTTCAAGGTCTTGCGCGATCTCCTCGAGCCGCAGCACGATCCGGTCGATTCCTTCCGACGCACTTTCCAATGCAGATAGTTTCGTGTACAGGGTTTTTATTTCGGCAATTTGTGCGTTCAGGAACTCCAGCACGGCTTGTTTATCCGGTCCTTCAGGCTTTTGCAGCGGAGCAGGGGCTGCGGTCCCAGCGGCTTCGGCCGGCGCTTCTCCGAGATGTGATTCCAGGTGGTGCGCGTACTCCTCCATCACGCTTGCGTGGCAATAGAATAGGGTGCTGACCCGTGCGTCGCTGCGCGATTGTTTGGCAAGAAAGCTGTCCATGGCACGGTCGATGCCGCGCAGGGCGACATGAAGAGGAACCCCGGAGTCGCGCCAGGTTGCGATCAGGCTCCAGTCCAAAGGGGAGACATAGAGGTGCTTGCCGCGGCGCCGGACGAAATGCTCCTCAATGTCGGTAAAGTAGTTATAGTAATTCATGGACTTGACCACTTATGGTCTGCGGTTGCAGATCGGAGGTCATTTTTTAAGGCGCTGGTAAATCAGGCGCATTCCCTCCAGTGTGAGGTTCTTCTCCACAGAATCGATCTCCTGGCAAGCGGGCGAAATCAACTCGGCCAGCCCGCCGGTCGAGACCACATGGGCGCCTTCGAGCTCCTCTTTCATGTGCCATAGGATTCCATCCACCAGACCGACGTAGCCCCAATAAAGGCCCGACTGAATGCTGCCGACGGTCGAATCGCCTATGACCCTGCGCGGCCGGCGAACCTCGACCCGCGGCAGGCGCGCGGCCTTGAGGAAGAGCGCCTCCGCCGAGATCGCGATGCCGGGAGCAATCACGCCACCCAAATATTCGCCCTGTTCCGAAATCGCATCGAAGGTGGTTGCCGTGCCGAAGTCCACCACGATGCTGGGGCCGCCGAAGTGCTCGTAGGCCGCAATTGCGTTGACGATCCGATCTGCGCCCACGTCTCCGGGGGGCTGGTAGCGCACGGGCATACCCAGGTCCATCGTGGGATCAATGAACAGCGGCTGGATGCCGAAGTATCGCAGGGACATTTCTTCCAGAGCAGGACAGGCAGGCGGCACAACACATGAAATCACGACGGCCGAAATCGCCCCCGTGGAAATGTCGCCCAGGTTAAGCAGGGTGCGCAGGAGTATCCCCCACTCGTCTGCGGTCCTGTCCCGTTCGGTCACCAAACGCCAGTAGTGCAGCAGTTCATCCTGCCGGTACACGCCCAGGACAGTGTTAGTGTTTCCCACGTCGAGGACCATGAGCATAGGTTGTCTCCGTGCAGGGAAGTAGAATTCTACCACCCGGCTTCAATGCCGGAAATGCCGGATGCCCGTGAACACCATCGCCATGTCGTGCTTGTCTGCAGCTTCGATGGCCTCTGCGTCTTTCACCGATCCTCCCGGCTGGATGACTGCCCTTACGCCAAAGCCGGCCGCTGCGATGATGCCATCCGGGAACGGGAAGAAAGCGTCTGAAGCCATGACGCAACCTTCGAGCGGCAGCACTGCCCGTTGAGCTGCCAGCTTTACGGAGTCGACACGGCTCATTTGTCCTGCTCCGATGCCGAGGGTACGCGTTGCGTCGCTTAAGACGATGGCATTGGACTTGACGTGCTTCACCACACTCCAGCCGAACATGAGAGCTTCCAGTTCTGCATCGCGAGGCGCGCGCCTGGTAACGACCTTCAGCTGGTTGCGCCCGACATGGTAGAGATCCCGCTCCTGTACCAGGAACTCTCCGCTGATTTCACGGTGCTCCAGCGGAGACGGAAGCTGCAGAGGCATGCGCAGGAGCCGCAGGTTTTTCTTCGTTCTGAGGATTTCCAGCGCCTTCTCGGAAAAGTCCGGAGCGAGTACGGCTTCCACAAAGGTCGCGGCAATTTCCGTTGCGGTGTCGTCATCCACCGTGCGGTTGAAAGCCACGACAGAGCCGAAGGCGGATACCGGATCGCACTCGCGCGCAAGCACGTATGCTTCGCGCAACGTGTCGGACTGAGCCACGCCGCAGGGATTGGTGTGCTTGATGATGGCTGCAGCCGTCCGATCGAACTCGCACACCAGGTTCCAGGCAGCGTCGCTGTCGAGCAGGTTGTTGTAGCTGAGCTCCTTGCCGTGCAGAAATGCGGCAGCTGCGACTCCGATGCGAGGAAAGCCGACCCGCCCGTACAGAGCGGCGCGCTGGTGCGGATTCTCTCCATAGCGGAGATCCTTGATTTTCTCCAAGGACAGAATGTCGAGAGGAGGGAGGCCTTGTTCGGCCTTCGTTGGGCCATTTGGCGACCAGACCCGTTCGGCGAAATACCCGGCAATGGCGCCGTCATACGACGCTGTATGTGCAAAAGCCTTCTGGGCGAGGATAAAGCGCGTGGCGCCGCTCAGGCTGCAGTTGTGTGCTTTCAGTTCCTGCAAGATCCATCCGTAATCGCGCGGATCGGTGACGACCGCGACCAAGTCGCCGTTTTTGGCTGCAGATCGAATCATACTTGGCCCACCGATGTCGATCTGCTCCACGACTTCCGAGAACATCGAGCCTTTCACGGCCGCTGTTTCGCGGAACGGGTAGAGGTTCACCACTACCATGTTGATCGCCCGGATGCCTTGTGCCTCCATCTGCTGTTGATGGGACGAATTGCTGGGGATAGCAAGCAGGCCGCCATGGATTCTGGGATGCAGCGTCTTCACCCGGCCATCGAGGATTTCAGGGAAACCGGTATAGTCGGACACCTCGATCACCGGAATCCCTTGGGTTCGCATGAATCTGGCAGTTCCTCCCGTTGAGAGGATCTCTACGTTGTTTTCGTGCAAATAGCGCGCCAGTTCCGCAAGCCCCGTTTTGTCGGAGACGCTCACCAGAGCGCGTCGGATCGGAATCAAGATAGCCTCCTTTCTTAAGAGCAACTAATATTTGACATGATTCCCGCCGGACGCCGGTCCTGGAGATCCGGTCCTGATTGCTGCGAGCGGCTCTCCGTGTATGGCGTTGTGAGGACGGTACCACCTTAGCAGTCTGTGCCTTTCCAGATGTCTGCGCCTGTGTTGTTTTGGCGCGTTGCCCGGCGGCCAGGAACTCCTTGCCTTACCCGCTCGATTGCAGCGGATAGTATACGATCGGCCGCGGGGAATAAAAGTACATTTTTCCCCTTGACAACCGTAAATCGGCTCTAATAGGCTGAAATCAAAGAGCAATCGCACATTAAAATCTCTAATGCCCGGCAGGCGTAGAGTGATGCGGGTTTAAGTGTCTGCGATGTTGTGGCGTTAGGAGGCGGAGAATGGCCAGAATCACCGGCACAGTTAAATGGTTCAACAATACGAAAGGCTACGGATTTATCTCTCAGCAGTCCGGAGCTGATGTCTTCGTTCACTACAGCGCAATTCGAGAGAAGGGATATAAGACCCTGCGGGAAGGTGAACCGGTAGAGTTTGACGTCAAGATGGGGCCTCGCGGGCCCCAGGCAGAAAATGTGGTGAGGCTAGAATCGCAACAACAGCAACAAGCTTCAGCGTGACGAGCTGTTATCCGCTTTGGCCGTGAATTTCACCGCTTTTTCCTCCATTGCAATTCGAAAGACGACACTCGCGCATTGATATTTCTTCCTGATGCCCTGTGTCTGGCTGGCAATGTAATCTGCGAACTGCTGGTAGGAAATGCCCGGCGAGTCCTTCGCATGCTCCCCCCTCATGCGAAGCAGCTCATCGTACAGCCGTCGTACTTTTTCTGCTTCGGTTTTAGGATCGCTGATCGAGATATGTACTCCCTCCGGCAACCTCTCCCTCCGCACATTGAAAGGTGAGGTCTGGGTAGACGATATGTCGCCGGATCCTTCTCCAGACTCACGCCCCTGCTGCGTACGCCGCCACAGGTCTCGGTAAACATAGAAGCGCGAAATCAGGGTGGTGTACCGGAAGCGTTGGGAAAAAGTCATGTTACCGGCTTCCGCCAGTCGTTTGACCAGCTTCTCAACCCGCATCCGCAGCTCGTCAGGAGCCTTCTTTCGATTGCCATTGAAGAAGATGTCGTATTCCACCTTCAAACGGCGGATCCATTCATCCAGGTCGGACAAGTCTTCGTCGTACACGGCGTTTTTCCCTGCGGACTTTGCGTTATCTGGGCTGATATTCTCTGTGAGTCCGCATCAAGATTGACAGCTCTCCGGGGCTGTGTTGAAATGGCGCCATGGCCCAAGACCAGAATGCTCAACAGGAGTTGCTGCGCCGGATTCCGGCAGTAGATCAACTCCTCTTGCAGCCGTCGGTTGCAGACTGGGTAAACCGGACCAGCCGCAGCTTTGTGGTCTCAGAAATCCAGGAGCTGCTCCAGCAGGTACGGGCCGTCATTCGCGCCGGCGAGCTATCCGATTACAGCTCTATCGACCTGCCCCGCCTCGAGCTAGTGCTCGAGGAGAGATTGCAGCGGCGGCTGCGCCCTGCGTTGACGACCGTTATCAATGCGACCGGAGTTATCCTGCACACGAATCTCGGCCGCGCTCCACTCTCGGCTGCTGCTCAAAAGAGCTTATCGGCAGTATCGGCCCATTACACTAATCTCGAGTACGATATCAAGAGTGGTGCCCGTTCCCACCGCGACCGGCTCTGCGAACCCGCATTGAAGGAAGTGCTCGGCTGCGAGGCTGCCGCCGTGGTCAACAACAACGCGGCCGCGGTTTTTCTGATTTTGGAGACCCTTGCGTCGGGAAAAGAGGTGGTGGTCTCGCGAGGTGAGCTTGTCGAAATCGGAGGCTCCTTCCGTATTCCGGACATCATGGCCCGCAGCGGCGCCCGGCTGCGTGAGGTGGGCACTACCAATAAGACTCGCCTCAGCGATTACGAGGCCGTCATAGGCCCCGATACCGCACTGATTCTGCGAGTCCATCCGAGCAACTACCGCATTCGCGGATTCACGGAAAAGCCCGACCTGGTGGAGTTGATCGATCTGGCCCACCGCCACCAGCTGCCCCTTGTCGAAGATATCGGCAGCGGCTGTCTGGTTGACCTCAAGCCGTACGGCATTGCCGACGAACCGAGACCGCAGGACAGCATCGCTGCCGGTGTCGACGTGATCTGCTTCAGTGCAGACAAGCTCCTGGGCGGGCCTCAGGCCGGCATCATTGCGGGCTCGCGCCGTTGGGTCGACATGATCCGCACCAATCCGCTCGTGCGCACTTATCGCGTGGAGAAGCTGATCTATGGAGCGCTCGAGGCCACCCTGGCCAGCTACCGCACGGGACAGGCGCTGAAGGAAATCCCGGTGTTGCGCCTGCTGTCAATGTCGCGGGAGGAATTCCGACGCAGAAGCAGCCGGTTTCTACGACTACTGCGCCCGAAGCTTCCTGAAGGGGCACGCGCAGTGCTCCTGGAAGGAAGTTCGGTCGTCGGCGGCGGCTCCTGCGCTGACTCCAGACTCGACACCGTACTTCTTGCGCTGGAGTCGGATCGACACTCTGCCAACGTGATCGAGGAGCATCTCGGGTTGCAGGACCCCCCCATCATCGTGCGCCTGGAAGACGACAAGGTCCTGGTCGATCTGCGCACGGTATTCCCCTCTCAGGAGAAGGATCTGCTGGATCGCTTGATTCAGGCCCTATCCTGATCCGTGCCGGCGAGCCGGGATCGGGGTGAATTGGGGTCGGACCACGGCAAATAACTGTAGGAACACAAGAAACGTCATTTGAGCGCATGAGAAACCTGCTTAGCGGCAGAAAACAAGCCCGGAATCTGAATCCGAGTGGCAGGCGCCCTTGCGGACAGTTATGTTCTTCCCAATCGGTTCGCTGTGTGGATTTCCTTAGAAACGGAAAAACCATCGGCAAAGATGCCGCTATGGCTCATTGTGAGTGGCTCCTTGAGCTCGATCCTTAGTAATAAGCAATTGCAATTGTTTTTCGCGGTCCGCGGGGAAGAAGGATAGGCATCGCGGATAATCACTGATTGGTGCGGAAAGTGAGCTGAGTTCTCCCGGCGGCCGGATGTCCCGGCGGATGCTGGAGAGAATTGGTGCCGAGACGACGCCCTTTTAGCTTGCAGAGCGCTTGTCAGGCCCGCTTCGAAGCCGGACCAAAACGCACCTCACCCCTTTGCGCTGCCGGTTCGGCCGCGCGGTGGCACAAAGCGCTGTGCGCTTCAGTCGATGCCATCAACCAGCCAGCCGGCAGCCTCCCAGGCGGGAAAATCGGCGTCCGTTTCCAGTGTTCTGGGCACCCGGGGCGGGGCAGGCGTTGGTGCGGATCCAGAGCTTGACATCGTGCAGGATTTTTCGATGACTGAGTCGTTTTCGGTGAAGCTGATGATGCGTAAATGGCTGCCAAACTTAGGGCAGGCGAGCGGATCCACAGCCCAGACCTTGCGGATCAACCGAGCCCAAGCGCGTTTCGAGTGACGGCGGAAACTGGGCCAGTCGGCGGGCATCGCACAGGGAGAAGTATGCTTGCGTGCATGGAGAAAGAATTCCGCATACTCTTATCAGCGGACCGTCGTATAATCTCACCAGCAGGGAAAAGGATTTTCCTATTATTCAGAGTTGGACAACAGTCCGAAAAGTAAATATTCCAGACCTGACCCCGTGCCCGGCGACTCGCCCATCCAAGCGCAGCATTTGGCCATCATACAGATAGAAGCAGATCAATGTCGGAAGCGCCGTGCAGAAAAAGCCATAAATACAGTTTCTGTCCCCAAAGAGGTTCTAGTCAACGCGAGAAGGGATGCAGGATCGGCTCACAATTCGGTTAACACAATAAGCATTTCCTCTCAGGCACGAAAATGGACAAAAAGATATTACATCACAGAAGCGTGAATAAACTCGTACTTGTCTTGGCATTTGTGGTGTTCTTCTCTTGCATAGCACTGGGCAAGATTGGGGGCACAGTTCCTGATTTCAGAGGATCTGACTTCGCAAAAATGACACAGCTGCGACTATCCTCTCACGAAGCGAAGGGTGATGTTTTTCTGGGTTCCAATGACTTAATGGTTGCAGTGTTCTTCGGCGCTGATGGGAAGATAACGAAACAGCGGATGAAATGGCGTAACAATCGTGTACCGGAAGGAACAATTGCAACCAAATTGATCCTGAGCTTTTTTATGGAAGCCACAGGCGCTCAGGAAAGTGATCGAAAGACTCTCCTTGACAAAATGCTCGAAGCCCAGTTGATGGGGACCTCAGTTCAGTTCAGGGGCTTCACGCTTCTGTATGGGGAGTTGGACGTGAACGGACACAAAGACTTACTTCTTGAAGTGTCACGATAGACCGTGTGACTCCAGTCATGGTGAATGCCGCGTCAGCAATGCGCCTCAGAGATGACATCCACCAGAATTCGCGCCTATAGTTGGTTTGTGCGACCCTTGGTAGCCCAATCCGCGATTGTTCGCAGACTGAAACATTGACCGGATACGCAATTCAGAGCTAATCCGACCCGTAGCAAGCCGACCCGATGAGGAGCGGGACGGCTTCGCGTCATCATCCAGATCGCCCCTTAATAGTAGTTTGCATTTTCCTGCTCGTTCCTGCTTGGAGCAGAGTAGCAGCGGTTGGGGCGGAAATCACCCGGAATTATCCCTCCGGGCAGGTAACGTAGGAGCATTTACGATGGCGGGGGGAGCCAATCGGCGCAAAGGGTGAGGCGAAGCGTCTCCGGAGCTTGGAAGACGCTTCTCCTCACCCTTCGGCCGTCTTCGGCTGGGCACACCTTTGTCCTGACAGCTCGGTTCTGTTCCGGCATGACTCTGAGGCCAACGTGTGCGACGCTTCAGTCGATGCCATCAACCAGCCAGCCGGCAGCCTCCCAGGCGGGAAAATCGGCGTCCGTTTCCAGCGTTCTGGGCACCCGGGGCGGGGCAGGCGTTGGTGCGGATCCAGAGCTTGACATCGTGCAGGATTTTTCGATGACTGAGTCGTTTTCGGTGAAGCTGATGATGCGTAAATGGCTGCCAAACTTGGCGGACATGAGCGGATCGACGAGCCAGTCCTTGCGGATGAAGCAAACCGTGCCGCGTTTGCAGTGGCTGCGGAACACGTCCGGCTCGGAGTCGGGCCAAGTGGGGCAACGGGCGAGATGCCGGCAGTGCCTTGCTATCTAAGCTCAAAAAACGGGGGCAAAAGCTGCGGCCAAGGCAGTCTGCAAGGACGACTTTCGAGTCATCTATTTCCGACGCTATTACTTGCCGAGGTCCGACCCCGATTGCCGACCACGGAGAATGTCAGCCGGTAAGCTTCCAGGTCTGCATGGTCCAGGCGCACCAGAACCCTGGTTCCAAGCTTGAGGTGGCGACGGTGACGCTCGCCGACGAAGGAATGCGTTTTCTCCTTGTAGAAGTAGCGGTCGTCGATGAGCGTGCCGGCAGGTACGAATCCTTCGACGTAGTGCTCCAGCAACTCGACGAAGAAGCCCTGGTGAATGACCGAGAAAACGATTCCCTCGAATTCGTCTCCGACCTTGTCGGCCATGAACTGAACTTTCTTGATCTTCTCGATCTCCCTTTCGGCTTCGTCTGCGTTGCGTTCGCGAGCCGACGCATGCGCGGCGATCTCCGGCAGGCGCGCGATCATTTTCCCACGCCATGCTTCCGAGGGATGCTCTTTCAGGCATTCCTTCAGGAGCCGGTGGACCACCAGGTCAGGGTAGCGCCGGATGGGCGAAGTGAAGTGGGTGTACTCCGATGTAGCGAGCCCGAAATGCCCCAGGTTTTCGGCTGAATAGCGCGCCTGCATGAAGGAGCGGAGCATCAGGTAGGCGAGAAATCGGCCCTCCGTCTTGCCTTCGAGCTGAGCGACGAACTTTTGGAAATCGCGGGGGCGGTATTCGCTGCCGCGGCTTTCGAGGCTGTAGCCAAGGGCCAGGGCAAACTCGGCAAAATCCTGCACCCTTTGCGGGTCCGGCTTTTCGTGCACCCGATAGAGCGCAGGGCTGCCTGAAGCGGTCAGGCGCTCCGCCACGGTTTCGTTTGCGAGCAGCATGAACTCCTCGATAATGCGGTGCGCGATGTTTCGTTCGGCAGGAACTACGCGGATTACGCGGCCGTTGCGGTCAAATTCGATTTCCGCCTCCGGCAGGTCGAAATCGACGGCGCCACGCCGGTACCTCTTTTCAGACAAGATGAGGCAAAGCTCCTCCATGGTTTCAAGAAGCGGGACCAGTTCGGCGTAGCGGCTGCGCTCTTGGGGGTCCTTGTCCATGAGAATCCGCGCCACTGAAGTGTACGTCATGCGTGCGCGACTGCGAAGCATGGCTTCGGCAAAGCGTCTCTTGACGACTTGCCCGCGTCCGTCAACTTCCATGATTACTGAGAAAACGAGCCGATCCTCGTCAGGTTTCAGGGTGCAGATCCTGTTCGACAGCTTGGCTGGGAGCATTGGAATGACGCGATCCGGGAAATATACGGAGGTGCCGCGTGCTAAAGCGTCGGCGTCGAGCGCGGTGCCTTCGGGCACGTAGTGCGAGACATCTGCGATGTGGACGCCGAGGAGATAGTGCCTGGAGGGCAGCTTCTCCAGGGTGACGGCGTCGTCAAAGTCGCGTGCGTCTTCGCCGTCAATAGTCACGGCCGGCTCGTCGCGGAAGTCCTCGCGTCCCGCGCACTCCTGGTCCAGGACGCGATCCGGAATCGCTGCCAGTTCTTCAAGCGTCCGGGGGTTGAAGTCCACGGGCAGGCCATACTTGTGCTCTACGATTTTGTATTCGATGTCCTTGTCACCCGGGTATCCCAGGACCTCGGCCACGCGTCCCTGGGGATTCTGATACCTGCCCGGAGGCACCGAGAGAGCCACAACTACAATCTGGCCATTCCTCGCACCCTTGTTGTGTTGGGGTGGAATCAGAATGTCCTGGAACATGCGCGTGTCGAGAGGAACAACCATTGGGAAACGCGGGTGATCGTAGTAGCGCCCGACGATGCTCGGATGCCCACGCTCCATAACCCGGAGCACTGTCCCCTCGAGCCGCTCTTCTGGCTCGCCTTCCGCCGGGCGGACACGCCGGGCCGGTCGCAGGGCCCGCTTCTTCCTGGTCACCTTAATCAACACCCGGTCGCCGTGCAAAGCTTCTTCCATGTTTCGGGCAGGGATGTAAATGTCCTGATTGTAAACCGAGCGGTCGTCCGGCCTCACGAACCCATAGCCATCGCGGTGGCAGATCAGGACTCCGGAAACCAGGGCCTCCTTGGAGGGAAGGGCATAACGCCCGCGCTTTATCCGGTGAATGACGCCCTGGCCGTCGAGTTCGTCCAGATAGTGCTGAAGATTGCGGCGTTCGTCGCTGTCGAGGTCGAGGAATCGCACCACGTCGCGAAACATAAAAGTCCGGCCTTCGTTTTCCCGAACGAACTTCACAACCTTCTGCTTTTGCGCAGCCGTGAGCAATGCCGATCCTCCGCGGCAATCATACCATCCTCCGACCTCCGGCAACGGAACTGATGGCAGGCGCCTTTTTCAGAAAAGGGGTGTGTCACGGATGGCGCTTAAATAAGGGGTCGGAAGGACCCTGCAAGGGTCCGGCAAAAAAGCCCAGGGCGCAAGCCCTGGGAAATAGGAGCTCATGGATCCAAGCCCTGCAAGGGCGCAGCAGCATGCGTCGCCCTTACAGGGCTTGCCGTCCTTCGCTCTCCGATTCCCAGGGCTTGCGCCCTGGGCTTTCCTGCCACACCCCTTCGGGGTTTAAGTCCTTGATTGTGGAACGGTAAAGGTGATTTTGATTAGCCTTGTTTGAGCGCCATTCGGGTGTGTCACCAGTTCCGGTCAATGCAGAAGCTTCTCGAGAGTACGCAATACGGACTGGCGGTGCGTGCCGGCCCAATAAATCTTCCCGCACTTCGGGCAAGACTTGAAGTGAGCCTGAGTCTCGAACACGAACGGAGGGACCTTATCGCGCACGCGTTCGCGCGGAACGTCCATCAACGTCTCGTTGCAAGAGAGGCAGCGAGTCAGCACGCCGGGCAGGGAGGCAGTGCGAGTAACTTCGAAAACCTGCCTAAGCTGGGATTGGATGTCTTCGCTCTCGAGAAAGACAAAATGCTTTACCGCCTTCCGCACCAGGAGACGCGTGTCCCGCGACAACAGAATGCGCCCTTGCTGCTTCGACAGGGCCACGAGTTCATCATCGGTGAAGCGGTTGGAGTAGAGGACGTCGAAGCCGGCGATGCGAAGCCACTTGGCGAGGCGCCCGAGCATGACATCGGCAACAAACAGTGGCCTCGAGTCGGCGGCGTGCGAAAATGAGGCCTTTGAGCGTATCTGCTGCTGCCTCTGTGTCGTCGCCTTCTTGCGTGATTCGGACTTGCTCACATCAGACCTCAGACTTGCAACTGCCGACTTCCGACCTAAAACTGAACCTGGAGAGGAACCAGAAGTCATGAGGAAAGTCCGTAGCTCGAACCATCATCTTCTTGCCAGAAGGGTCGAAGGTCGGGAGTCGGAGGTCTACTCCTTCAGCTTTCGCTTGAGCAGTTCATTGAGGAACTGCGGATTGGCTTGGCCTTTGGTTTCCTTCATGACCTGACCGACGAAGTAGCCGAACAGCTTGTCCTTGCCCGAGCGGTATTCGGCGAGCTGCTTGGGATTTGCTGCTTTGACCCTGTCGATCACACTTTCGAGCGCGGCCTCGTCGCTGATCTGAACCAGCCCGAGGCGGTTGACGGCGCTTGCCGGCTCCTCCCCGGAACTATAGATCTCCTCGAAGACCGTCTTGGCCATTTTCCCGGAAATCTCCGCCGAGTCAACCATGCGAATCAGCGCAGCAAGCCGCTCCGGCGGCAGCGGGCACGCTTCGATCTCCTTTCCGGAGTTCTTGAGGGCGTAGGCCAGGTCGCCGGTGATCCAGTTGAGCGCTGCGCGCGGATTTCCCGAAGCAGAGGCACATCTCTCGAAATATGCCGCCAAGCCGAGGCTGGATGTCAGCAGCAGAGCTTCATCGTTGGACAACTGGTACTGTGCTGCAAACCGCAGCGTTTTTTCATGCGGCAGCTCGGGGAGCGAGTCCTTTAGAGCCGCGATCCACGCAGGATCCAGCTTGAGCGGAGGGAGATCGGGCTCCGGGAAATAGCGGTAATCATGAGCCTCTTCCTTGGTGCGCATGGTGGCGGTAGAGCCTTTCGCATCGTCCCACAGGCGCGTCTCCTGAACAATCCGGCCTCCCCCATTGAGAACCCGCGCCTGCCGCTCGATCTCGTAATCGAGGGCGCGCTGCAGGAAGCGGAAGGAATTGAGATTCTTGATCTCGACCTTGGTGCCGAACTCGGCTGATTCTGCGGGCCGGACGGAAACGTTTGCGTCGCAACGCAAGCTCCCCTCCTCCATGTTGCCGTCGCACACGCCGAGGTAGAGGAGGGTTTTGCGCAAATGGGTGAGATAATCGTAGGCTTCCTGGCTGCTCCGGAAATCGGGTTCGCTTACGATCTCAATCAGCGGCACCCCGCTGCGATTCAGGTCGACATAAGATTTTGCATCCGACTCCGGCATGCCGTCGTGCAGCGATTTGCCTGCGTCTTCTTCGAGGTGGAGCCGGGTGATGCCGAATACCTTCTCGCGCCGGTTCACAATGTGTCCATCTTCCGCCCTCTCGCCCGAAAGCACCTTGACCGCGCCGGCGACGGCCAGGGGGAGGTCGAACTGCGAGATCTGGTATCCCTTCGGCAGGTCGGGATAGAAGTAGTTCTTGCGCGCGAAGACGGAGAGGGTATTGATGGTGCATCCCAGTGCCAGGGCGGCTCGCACGGCCATCGCTACTGCCTCCCGGTTGAGCGCGGGAAGCGCACCTGGAAGGCCAAGGCAAACCGGACAGGTTTGCGAGTTCGACGGAGCGCCGAACTGGGTGCTGCATCCGCAAAAGAGCTTGCTGCGTGTAAGGAGCTGCGCGTGCACCTCGAGTCCGATCACGGGTTGAAATTCCATCCGAGGTCTCCTGCCTTCCAGTGAAACCGCAATTATACCAAAAGCTCGACGCATAGAACGCAGAGGGTGGTGAGAGAAACAGCGATTCAGACACTGCATGCCAATCGTCCGAATGCCTTTGGAACCACAAAGGCCCCAAGACCACAAAGATCCTGCGATTACACAGAATTGCGATGGGTGGTATGTCTGAAACAGGCTTTGGCTGCCACTGCTGGCACCTGCGTCGAGGACAAGCGGGCAGAAGAAGCTATCCTGGAGCCTTGAGCGTATGGTGAGATCCCTGGGCTACTCTGTTGCACCCACCCCCCATGCGCCTGTCCCCGACGCCCGTGCCAGGAGTGGATTCCGCAGCGCAGTTGCGGAATCGCCTTCGGCGCAGCCAAAGTCCCCTTAGCTCTTGGTTCCTTGGGGTCTTGGAGGTCTTGGTGGTTTGTTCTTGGTATGCGACAGCATCGCTACAAGGGGCGCGCAACACTGTCTGAATTGCCAGTGAGAGAAATGCTTGCTCTGTGGGCTCTGTATTGAGAGCCAAAAAGAAGTGAGCCGATCCGCTCACTACCGGTTCCGACACCAGGCGCGACCTGCGGCAGTCGAAGCTCAAAGGCGAAGCATTTCAACCAGATGCCCGTTGCCAGGTGAACTGGCATGGGAAGTGCACAAGGCAGGTCGCTGCGGGAGCACTGCTGATTCCGCATCGCTGAGGGTAAATGAGTTCGAGGGGTCATAGCAGCACATGCGGCTCGGGCCAGGTGGCCCTCAGCGGTGCTTCCCGCTGCTCAGCCAAGGAACTTGGCGACTGCATCGGAAGCCTGCTCTAACAACGCTTCCGGCCCCAGGGTTGTGTCCAGCCACACGATGTCCGGATCGGCGCGAAACCACGTGAGTTGCCTCTTGGCATAGCGGCGGCTCTCTCGCTGTGTGTCGCTTATGGCCTGCTCCAGGCTCCACTTTCCTTCGAGATGGCTGACGATTTGTCGGTAGCCGATCGCTTTGAAGGCGTGGCAGTCTCTTGGGAATCTGGCTATCAGAGTTTGTACTTCTCCGACAAAGCCGCGCCCGAACATCTCTTCGACCCGCCGGTCGATCCGCGCATAAAGCTGCAGGCGAGGCCAGCGAATTCCCAGTTTTAGCCAGCGGAATCCGAGCAGCTCGTTCTTGGGTCGGTTTTGCCACCAGCTCATGGTCTTGCCGGTAAGGTGGTAGATCTCGTAGGCGCGGATATTGCGTTCGGCGTCTGCCGGCGCCAGCCGTGCAGCCGTCTCCGGATCGATCCGGCGCAACGCGCCGTGGATGCATTCCGGACCAAGCCTTGCCACAATCCTGCGCATTCGCGATCTGAGTGCTTCCGCTCTACCAGGCCCTGCGAACAATCCCTGGATCAGCGCCCTGAGATAGAAGCCTGTGCCGCCGACCACAAATGGAATGCGCCCACGCGCGCGGATGACATTCAGCGCCTCGCGACCCAGACGCAGATAATCGCCGGCGGAGAAATCATCGCATGGCTCCCGCAGATCGAGCATATGGTGGACGATCTTTTCGCGCTCATGGGCGGCGGGCTTTGCGGTGCCGATGTCCATGTGACGGTATACCTGAAGCGCGTCGCAGGTCAGGATCTCTCCGTGGAAGCGTTCTGCCAGAGCCATACCCAGTGCGCTCTTGCCCGACGCAGTGGGAGCGACAACCGCGACCGCAGGATAATCCAAGCCTCCTCCGTTGAAATCGATATCTGGAGTGTCTCCTGTTCTGACTCCTCACTTCCGACTGCTGACTCCTGACTGCCTGCTTTTATGGCGTTCTAGCCAAGCTTGAGGTAGTGGCGGAGGCAGGCGATGAGAAGTACGAGTATGGCCAGCACGATGATTCCCAGAAGCTGTGAACGTCGACGGTCGATCATTTCGCGGTCAGTAGGCCTTGCGCAGTTCGACGCCCTGGTAGTAATACTTCAGGATCTCCTCGGCACTGCGCCCTGCCTGCGCCATGCCGGCAGCGCCCGTCTGGCACAGCCCCAGGCCGTGACCCCAGCCGCGCCCATCAAAGGTGAAGCTGGCGACAGCACCGTCGTCGGCGAGCGTGCGCGATAGAGTGTAAAGAGTGTCTCTCAGCCCCAGAGCGCCGCGCGCTTTGTAACCGTTGACAACCGCCGAACCGCGACTGCCGATGATCTCCAACTGCACGACGCGGCCGGAATCACCAAAGCGGGCCGGCTTCAAGTCCCGGATTTCTCCTACGTTTTTCGCAAGCGGCCGCAGCTTCTCTGCGACCACGGCTCTTGTGATCGTGGTCTTCCAGGTGGCGACGGGAGAAAAACGGTCGCTCGAGGCGCCGGTGGCGCTGAGTTCCACTTCGAGAAAATCGATCTCGCCGTTCGGCTTCTGGTGGTAAGCGAGCCTCTCGTTGCCGATCACGTGCAGCTTGGCCACGGGCATGCTGCTGCCGCCGGCGGTTTTGAACAAACGCAGATCCTGAGCGAGGCGCAGCTGCTCGGTGCGGTTGCCTCGCCTAACGGCAATGGTTCCTTTGGACTTACTGCCGGCGACTTCAGCGCTGGGTTCCGCCGACACTCCGGTCTTGAGAACCTCCGGGCGGTCGGCCATGATCCACCGAACCAGCAGGACAAGTGCGTCGCCACGCTGGATCGGCTGGTTGGGCCGGATGCTGTTGTCCGGGTACGGTTGCCAGAGCTTCCGCTGGGCAAGATAGGCAATTGCATGCCGGGCGGAGGCCGGGACGCTCGATCCGTCGCTGAAATTGCTCAAGTAGTAAGCAGCATCGGATTCAGAAACGCGTCGCTCGATTTCGCGAGTGCCGAAAAAGCGTTCCGCCGCGTATCGGATGAAGCCGGCACGGGAGGTTATGCCGGTTTCCTGCACTGCGCCTTCCGAGTCGGTCCTGCCGGCGAGGAGGCGGCTCTTCTTGAGCCAGGCTTTTATTTCCTCCGCGTCGGGCGCGCCGGTCGAGAGTTCCGGCGTGATCCGGTCGGAAGCGGCGAGACCAAGGACGTGCGCCAGCTCCAACTCGCGATTGGCGGGGCTGCCGTCGTCGGCGAACAGAACCTCGTCCAAATCGTGGTTCCCTTCCAGGTTGGCTTCCTGGATCTCTCCAGGGGCACCCTCCACCACGCAGACAACGCTCTTTAGATACGGCACAGGCGGAGCATCAAAAACGAGGGCGAAATCCTCAGTCCGGCCGCCGCACGTGGAGGTGTACATGGCATCGATCAGGCTGCCGTTGTAATAGATTGCGATGCCGTAAGTTTTCTGCACCGCATCATTGGAGGCGCTTTTCTCTGCCGAGACTCCGCCGTAGACCTGTGTGCGGGTATCGTCCGTCAGATCGTATCCATCGGCTTGGGGCTTCCCCTTGCTCTTCAGCGCATAGGTTCGCGCCGCGATCGCCTGCGCTTCCAGCGCGGCTGCTTCGGGATAGCGCACCGGACTGAGCTCCATGGGCACGACGCCGAGGAGGTAATCCTCCACACCTAGCTCGTTTGCCACGATCACACGACCATCTCTGCTGAGGTTGATATCCAGCGCCCCGCGGTAAGGCTTCCCGTTCAGACGGAGGAAGTCCGTGTCCGAACTCGGCTGGAAAAGGTAGCCGGAGCGGCTGACGCGGAAGAGATTCTCCGGCCCGCGCAGAGCCAGAGCCGGCTCGCCCTTGCTGGCTTCGCCGACTTCTCGGACGACGAAGGCGTCGTGATATCCTGCCTCGGCCAGCGGTCCGGCTGCAAACTCCTGTGCTTCCTTACGGGATACGAACCTGCCGATGCGCACTTGATTCATCCCGCTGGCTGAGATCTCATGCACGATTGTTGACATCGAGAACTGCTCGCTCAGTTGCTTCCCAAGCTTCTCGGCAGCCTCCTGGCTGGATAAAGACGCGACCTGAACCCGATAGATTTCTCCCGGTTCTGATTGAGGGCGTTCCAGGCGTACCCGAACCTGCCCCGTCAGCGTGCGCCGCGGAGTTTCCGGTGTTTTTTCAACGAGATAAAACTCGCCCTCTGCCGAAATTCGAAGTTCCTCGGCAGGTATGGTGAGACCGATCCGAACCAAAGGGCCATGAAGAGCTGTGCTGGAGGAAGCAGACGGCGGCACAGACGCCTTGGCGGCGCCTGCTCCTGCTGCAGTCGTCGGCTGAGGAGGCACAACCGTAGGCGGCAGCGACTCTCGCCGGGAGGGGGCATTACTCCTTGGAGGTGGCGGCGCGGGCGGCTTCACGACTACATTCTTGTGTCCGCATGCCGCGGCCAGCAAGGCAAGCAGCAGGGGAAGGGCGCCGATATGGCATCGAAACGTGCTGAGTGCTGCTCTTCGCATGAAACCCTATCGCTCCCGGTCTCCGCGAAACCCGCCGGAGCCCAACTTCAGCAGCAGAAACACAAAATGATGCTCCTCAGCTGCGCATTACTTCCGTTCGTTGTAAGCAAACACGAATCTGGCTCCCACCCGATCCGCCGGAAAGCCTTTCGGGAGCGGTGGAAACGGGCTCGCTTGTATCACAGCCAGGAGCGCTGAATTATCCAGGGAGCCATTTCCCGACGATACCTCCTTATGGAGATTGTCGTAATGCCCATCTCTGTAAATGTAAAAGAAAACCGTAACGCTCCCCTGTGAGTCACGCAGGTTGGAGGCGATGAACCAGTTTTCTTTGACCCGCTCCTTTATCACGCTGATATATTCATCGAGCGGGAATCCTTTAGCGTCGAATGTAACACCCCCTTGCACCTGGACGCCAGATTGCTGTTCTTGCCCTCCCTTGTTCTGAGAACGAGCCTGGGAGGTGGAACCAGAACCTGGCAGAGTCGAGCCGGACGCCGCCGGAGGGATCTCAGCCACTCCTTTGGGAATCTCCTTCGGTGCCACGTTCTGGGTGGAAGCCGGCGGACTCGTAGTTGTCGGCTTCTTTGCTTCACCCGGAAGTTGAACGCGCGCTGCATCGCCTGGAGATACTGCCGGCAGTGTTGGGGAAGTGGGGGCTACAGACACAGGGGCAGGCGAACTGCTGAGGGTTGCAGGCGCCCCGGGGATTTCTTTCGAGCTCACCGGTATGTTGACGCGAATGCTGGGCGTTTCCTCTGCCTTGGCCGGCTTCCGGTTCCAGTCGTAGACGAATTTCTTGAGAACTTCCGGGGGAGGCAACTCCATCGTTGAGCCCACGAAGGCTACGCTGCGCCACTGTTTGCTCTGGGTTAGCGACGGACCATATGCCGGTTGCCGGAACCACAGATTCTTTCCGCCTTCGAGCAACTGCGGGTACTCGATCAGGATCAGGACCGCGCAGGCATGAGCCAGGCAACTGGCGATCCAGGAGATGAACAGGCGCCTGTTCGGTGGACGCTTCTGGTAATGCCCGATAGAATAATCGAACATGATCTCTAACCGACCTTGGTTCCTAAAGTATAGAAAAGCAAGTTAACTCCTGTCAATTTACCATGACCGCTTCAGGGCCACGGCAAAGTTGTGATTCTCGGGGCCGGAATCGGAATCGGTATCGGAATCGGCTTTTGGTCTGATGCGTCCCTCGCCCTTCCTATGGTCAGATGCCGATAGCGATTCCGATCCCGAAGGTCTCCCTTGGCAGATTTACCGGAATTCAACGGGCACCTTCTGCCTTCACGACTCCGCACACGACTTTGCCGGGACCGTCGGTCGCTTGCAGCCCTAAGCGTCCTTCGCGTCTGTCACCGCGTTCAGGGCTTGTGCCTGGGCCTTCTCTGCCCGCTCCAGGATCTGGAGGGCCAGTTCCAGTGTTTTTCTTCCTTCCGCTCCGGTGCATGCCACCGGACTACGTCCCCGGGCGGCATCCAGGAAGGCGCCGAGCTCCGCATCGAGCGGTTCACGATGCGGAGGGGTGATACTCTGGCGCACAATCTGTAGATCTCCGGACGGGGAGCCGTCGAGGCGAAAGATCGCTACGTCCTGCCTGGCGTAATCGACCGAGATATACTCCCGGGCCTGAAAGAATCTAAGCTTGCGGATCTTCTCTGTGGAGACCCGGCTGGCGGTTACGTTTGCCACGCAGCCGTCGGCAAACTGGATGCGCGCGTTTGCAATGTCAATGCGCCTGGTCAGAATCGCGATTCCCACGGCCTCCACATGCACTGGAGGCGCGGGGACCAGCAGGGAGATGATGTCCAGATCGTGGATCATCAAATCCAGGATCACATCGATGTCGAGGCTGCGCGGCGAGAACAACCCCATGCGGTGGGCTTCGAAAAAGAGTGGCCGCTTGACAATTTGGCGCACGGCCTGGATCGCCGGGTTGAAGCGTTCCAGGTGACCGATTTGCAGCACGCAACGGTTCGTCTGAGCGGCGCGGATGAGCCGATCTGCGTCGGCCAGTGTGTGGCTGATGGGTTTTTCCACCAGCACGCTCACCCCTTGGTTCAGAAACTGCTCTCCGATCTCCGCATGCAGCATGGTGGGCGTCGCGATGCTGACGGCGTCGACCTTGCCAAACAGTTGCCGGTAGTCGGTGTATGATTGAGTGGCGAGCGGCCCGGCGATTTCCTCGGCTCGGCCGGGCCGCGTATCGACCACGCCCACAAGGGTGGCATCGGGCAGGGTGGAATACACTCGGGCGTGGTGCTGCCCGAGGGCGCCTACTCCGACTACGCCGATTCGGATCTTGTCCACGACCACTCCTTTGCCGAACTATCCGGCGCGCTCATTCGATCGGGGCCAGAGCTACGATTGCGATGTCGTTACGGTCGGCCGACTCAATCAGTTGCCGACGATCGACCAACAGGGTCCGCTGGGCATCCAGCGCCAGAGCCGTCGCGCCTGCCTCGATCATATTCTGAATGGTGGGCGGCCCAACCACTGGAATGTCGAACCTCATATCCTGCCCGGGCTTGCTGACCTTGACTACGGTGAGATCCTTCCGGCCGGCCAACTCCCCAGCGCGGCGGATCGCCGCATCTGTGCCTTCCATGGCTTCCACGGCCACGACGGCCCGATCCCGCACCACGATGGTTTGGCCAATGTCCAGGAGCGCGATCTGGTGCGCCACGGGCCTGCCGAACTCCAGGTCAGCCTGCTCGCGTTTGTTGAGGCCCCGGCGAGTCAGAGTCCCTTCCGGCGCGAGGTGCGGCTCCAGAAACTCGGTTGAAGCGAGCAGCTCGATACCTGCTTCCTCGAGCACGCGGGCGACTGCCCCAATCAACGCGTCTGTACTCTTGTGTCTCAGACCGGCAAGCGTCTTTACCATTGTCAGATCTGGCAAGGAAGAGCCGAAAATCTGAACGTGCCTGACCTGGCCAGCCATGAGGACCTTACGGACACCGGCTTGCCGAAAAATGCGGATCAGTTTTCCCAATTGTCCCAGGCCAAGCCAATGGACAGGATAGCCGCAGGATTCGATCTCGGGAAGGGTTTCCTCCTTTATGGCGGCGACTACCATGTCCAGGTTGCGCTCGCGCGCCGACTCCAGCACCATAATAGGGAACCGCCCGTTTCCGGCAATCAGTCCGTATTTGACGTCACTCATTCTTCTCCTAGACCACCAAAAACCAGAACGCAGAGATCCCAGAGTTTTCCTTGGTGCCTTGGCGACGAGTGCTATTCACCTGATAAAACCCCTCTCGGAAGTTTCGATGAATTGGATCAGTGTCGCTACTTCCGGGGCGGTCCACGTTTTCTCACGCACCTTGGCAAGGGCATCGCTGGCATTGAGCTGGGAACGGAACAGAATTCGATAGGCCCGCTTCAATTCCTCGATCGACTCTGGTGGAATGCCTGTGCGCTGCAATCCTACCGTGTTGATGCCATAAATCTTGGCGTCGTTCCGGTCTCCGACCGTCTTGACAAAGGGAAGAGCGTCGCGCGTCACGACCGAAAAGCCCCCGATGAACGCATGCGGTCCCACCCGGCAGAATTGATGCACCGCCGAAAAAGCCCCGATCTGTGCGTGATCGCCAACGGTCACATGCCCCGCAAGAGTGGCCGCATTGCCGAAGATGACGTGGCTCCCGATCCGGCCGTCGTGCGCCAGGTGTGTGTAGGCCATGAACAGGCCGTCGTCTCCGATAAGCGTCAGTCCGCCCCCGTGCGAAGTGCCGCGATTGACGGAGACGAACTCGCGGAAGACGTTGCGGTTGCCAATCTGAAGCTGCGTGGGTTCACCTTTGTATTTGCGGTCCTGGGGATCGGTTCCGATCGAAGAGTGCCCATAAAAGCGGCATTGCTCGCCGATTGTGGTTCCACTCTGCACGCCGACATAGATGCCCAACTCAGTCCCGTTTCCAATCCTGACATCGGGTCCGACTACGCAGTAGGGACCGATGACGACATCCGACCCGATCTCCGCCCTCCTGTCGACAACAGCCGTAGGATGAATGCTCATGTCGGTTTCCTATAGACAAACTCGAAATGGGCGCTGGGAGATCTAGGCATCCCGCCAAAAAGCGGCGGGATATGAGAAGCCAGAAGTCAGAAGCCGGAAGCCAGAATGGCTTTGCGCCACACCATCAGATCTCGAAAGGTCCTCGCCTTTGGTCGCTCGGTTTGCATGACATCACCTCCGGAAAGCAGCATAGGCGGCGCTTATGAAAATTCTGGCTTCTTGCTTCTAAAGGTCTAGCTGCGATCTATGATCGCGCAGGACAGCTCCGCCTCGGCTACAAGCGTGCCGTCCACCAGGGCTTCGCCCTTCATTTTGAAATAATTGCCGCGGCGTTTGAGCGCCGTGACCTCCAGACGGATCTGATCGCCGGGAACCACGGGCTGGCGAAAACGGCAGTTGTCGATTCCGGAGAAGTATACCAGCTTGGAACTGCGGTCTTCGTTTGAGCTGAAAATGAGGATTACTCCCACCTGAGCCAAGGCTTCCACAACCAGAACGCCGGGCATCACCGGATTCTCAGGAAAGTGACCCTGAAAGAAGGCTTCGTTAAAGGAAACGTTCTTGATGCCAACCATCCGGTGTCGGCCGTCGAACTCGACGATGCGATCGACCAGCAGAAACGGGTAGCGGTGGGGCATGATCTCCAAGATTTCGCGTATCTTCAGCGGCGAGAAGGTGCTTTCCATGATTCCTCAGGAGTGGCAACGTCCAGTAGAAGAACTAGGGATGGCCGATGCGCCGGCCACCCCCGGCGTCAAATCAGCGGCTGCAAAATGCCTGCATCTGAAAGCAGCGACAAGATGAACACTCCGACGTCACTTCTTGACCGGGGCAATGCCCGGAGCAACAGGAAACACCTGATTATATGATTTGATCACTTCGACGGTGATGTCCAAGGAAGGATCGATATAGGCGTCGCGGTTCTGGTCCATGAACTGCACTGCGTTCAGGCCCTTGTCTTTGGCCAGCCTGTCAATCACGGTCAAAAACTTGCGCGCGATCGCGGTTTGGTACTTCTGCCGGCGCTTGTTGATGTCAGCCGACGTGTCCTGCTGAAAGCGCTCAAGCTCTGTGTTCTTGGCATCAATAGCATCGGTAAGATCCTGGCGCGCGTCGTCGGAAAGCTTGGTGCCCTGGATATCGAACTGGTTCCTCAGGGCTTCGAGGGCCTTTTGCCTGTCTTGAAGCACTTTGCTCTGAGCATCGATGAATTGCTGCAGGGTGGCATCCTCCTTTTTCCCCTCTTCGGAGGTCGCAACAGCTACTTGAATATTCACGAAAGCGATTTTTGCCGGGCCGATCACGGCAGGGGCGGCTGCTTGCGCGGCCGGGGGCGGGTTTGTGGCCGGAGGATTCTGTGCTACGCCCCAAATCCCTACGGCCAGAAGTAAACCCAGTAATAGGATCGGTTTTTGAGTCATTAAATGTATGCTCCTTTGTTGTCTTTTTGTGCCAGGCTACCCGATGTTTTCCGCTGCGAAATCAATGCACGAAAAACCCTGATTGCAGGCACACATATGTGAAAACTTATTATATCTCGCGTGCTCTGGCAAGACGGAATCAGAAGCTCCGTCCAATCGTAAACTTGATGTCGCGGCGAGGCTCCATGATGTCGATCGGGACCAAGCCCACCATGACTCTGGCTCTGTACACCTGTGGATTGTAGGCAAAGATGAGACGGAACGGGGCGTTAACCATCGGCAGCATAAACGATATTTCAAGGCCGGTCGAGCTGCGGACCACGCGATTCGAAGACTCGACCAGCGTGTTGGTGGTGGCGGAGCCGAAGACGCCAAGCCCACTCTTCTCGAGAACGGCCGAAATGCCGACATCATAAAAAAGCGACATGGTCAACGGGCCAGCTACGGGAATGCGATATTCTCCGTTAAAGAGGCCCATGGTGTCGCCGCCGATCGGATTGATGCTGCTGCTTATCTTCGCCAAGCCGGTGTGGAAGTCAATGATCGGATTCCCCTTGACATCCAGTGCGCGCGTGGAAGTGATCACCAGTGGGCTGATCGAGCGGATGTCAAAGCCGCGGATCGTGGTTTCGCCGCCGATAAAGAACCGGTCAAAGAACGGCACCGTCGAGCCGCTGAAAGCCATCACGTACTGTGCCGCAAGCCGGAATCCAAAGGTGTTGCGGTTATTGCTGATCCATCTGTCCGGGAAGAACTGTCGGAACTCCACCGCGGGACGGATCTGATTGAAGTCGCCGCCCATCACACTTCCGGCAAAGGCGGCCGACAGGGTCACGCTGCGGCCTCTGGTGGGATTAAAGAAGGCGTTGGTGTTGTTAAAGGAGAGTGAGGGGGTGATTTCGCTGCGGATGATTCCTTTCAGGGCGGCGCTGGCGTCGCCGCCCGGCGCGAAACCGGTGAATTGCCCCAGCGCGTACGATTCAAAACCGGAGGAGATGTCGGCGATCCCGATCTTCTGGTAGGTGTAACTCGCTCCCATGCGCCACCAACTCTGCCTGATCATGCGGCTCATGTTCACCGTGAAGCCGATCGTGCGCTGCGTGAACAGTGCGCTCGGCTGTCCCGTAGCGTAGTTGGTGATGCCGAACATGCTGTAAGTATCAAAGCGGTTGCGCGAGTTGAAAAGCGAAACGCCCAAATTCCAGCGCGTGTCCAGCAGATACGGTTCGGTGAATGACAGGATGAAGTCGGTCGTTCGGGTGCCGGCGGTCACACTGAACTCCAGACTCTCGCCGCGCCCCATAAAGTTGTTGGTCTGATAGTTCACGCCGATGAAACTGCCCGAAAGGCCGCTGACTCCTCCCATCAGTCCGATGGACTGCTGGCTTTTCTCCTTCACTTTGATACGAACGTCTACCGTCGAAGTTTTCTGGTCCGGCGTGACCTGGTAGTCCTTCTCTTCGATTTTGTCGAAGTAACCGAGCATGTTCAGTTTCTGTACCGACAGGTCCAGAAACCGGCTGCTGAAGGGCCACCCTTCCTGGATAAGGAGTTCACGCCGCATCACCTTGTCGCGTGTCTTAGTGTTTCCCTCAAAGTCGATGCGGTGCACGGAGAACCGCTTGCCGGGCTGCATGTCGAAGGTGAGGTCAACCGTCTTGGTATCGGGGTGGGGAGTCTGTTCCGGGATGAGGTCCGCATCGATGTAGCCCACCTCGCCGTAAGCTTTCTTGATGCCCTCAATAGTAGTCTTAACTCGCTTGTAGTTAAGGATCTCGCCCTTGGTCATCCCGAACATCCTGGCAACGTTTTCACATGGAATGATCCCGCAGTTGCTCACCTTCAACTCACCGAGGCGATACTGATCGCCTGCTTCGATCGGAATCTCGACCAGAAACTGCTCCCTCGTCTTCCTGAGCATGGGAATGTATCCCCGAGACCCCTCAAAAATTCGAGTAAGGGGATCTCCGACCTGAACCTGCAAATAGCCCCTTTCCTGGTAGTAGGCTTTCAGATTTTGATCAATGTCGTATTCCAGCTTGGCAGGGTAATACTTGTCGCTTCCCCTGAATATGGAAATCGGGCCGCGTTCCTTAGTAAGCTTCAATGTTCCTTTCAGCTCTTCATCCGAGAACACCTTGTTGCCGACGAACCTGATGTCACCGATGCGGACCTTTGGTCCTTCGTCCATGACAAACTTCAAGCGCACACTGTTGGGGGGTACGTTTTCGATCTCGGTATGGACGGTGCCCAGGGGTCTTCCATTCTGCACCATGAGCTCTTTCAAAGCGCGTTCTGCCGCCCTGACCTTGGCAGGCTCGTATGCGGAGTCTTGCACGATGCCGACCTTGCGTTCCTTGAAGTGGTCGAGGATGTTGGACTCGGTGAAGGACTTGTTGCCGGCATATTTGATTTCGCGGACCAGTGGCTTTTCCATTAGGAGGAAGGTGACGATCTTTCCCGTGTCGCCGTCCGTCGCCGTGATCTCTATGTTTTCGAACGCCTTCCCCTCCTTGTAGAGGTATCTGAGGTCGAGCGCGAGCCGGTCTTCGTCGTAGACGTCCCCGGCATGAGACTGAATGTAATATCGAATGTCCTCTTCCTTCATCCGGCGGTTGCCGCGGATATCGATCCTCTCAATGATCGGCGGTTTGGGCTGTCGTTGGGCGATGGCAGGGGAACCTACAAGCAGGAACCCGACCATGTACCAGATCCCTGTTTTGACCAACTTAGACATCCATCCTCTCAACGTAATGCGGCCACAAGCGGCCAGCCAATCCACTTCCCTTGCAGCATGTTATGTGAACGGCATATGTTAGATGAAACAAGGGGTCGAATCCAGCATGAGATTCGCCTGGCTAGTTATACTCCATTGCTTTTCGGAACGTTCCATTTTTTGCCCGGCACGACGCGGCCGGCCTATACGCTCAGCTTCACCCCGCTTTCGAAAGCCTCTCCGGCAGGCTGGCAATAAAGGCTGTCTCCGTCCAGGTAAATCTCAAGGAGAGCGTCTGGCTTGAACTGGTTCTTAATGAGAGCTTCCGACAGCGGATCTTCGATGTACTTTTGTATGGCGCGGCGCAACGGGCGGGCGCCGTAGGAACGATCGGCGCACGTCTTATCCACGATCCACTTGCGAGCTTCGGGCTGAAGCTGGATCGCTATCCTTTTCTGCTTGAGCACTTCATTTCCCTGGCTGATCAAAAGATCGACGATCTTTTCCAGGTCTTCGACGGTGAGAGCGTCAAAAAGAATGATCTCATCCAGGCGATTGAGGAACTCGGGATTAAAAACTCTCTTGACCTCACTCAGAATCAAATCCTCTGTCTTTTTGGCGTCGGCTTCGGACGTTGTACGGAAACCCATGAGGCCACGCTTCTCCAGGAAGCGGGCTCCGAGATTTGAGGTCATGATGAGCAGGCAGTTTTTGAAGTCAATCGTGGTGCCGAGCGAATCGGTGAGCTGCCCGTCCTCAAAGACCTGGAGCAGGATATTGTAAACATCCGGGTGCGCCTTCTCGATCTCGTCCAGCAGCAGGACCGAGTACGGGTTGCGCTTCACCTTCTCCGTCAGCTGGCCACCCTCTTCGTGACCCACATAGCCCGGGGGTGATCCGATAAGCTTGGACACCGAATGTTTCTCCATGTACTCCGACATGTCGAGTCGGATCATGGCATTCTCGCTTCCAAAGAGAAAGGCGGCCAGTGATCTGGCCATCTCGGTCTTCCCGACACCTGTCGGTCCGAGGAAGAGGAATGAGCCGACCGGCCGTTTGGGAGACTTCAATCCGGCGCGCGAGCGGCGGATCGCTTTGCTGAGGGCGGAAATTGCCTTGTCCTGGCTGACGATCCTCTTGTGCAGCTCTTCTTCCATGCGAAGGAGCTTTACTTTCTCCTCCTCATGGATCGAGGAGACCGGGATGCCGGTCCATTTTGAAATGACTTCCTCAATGTCCTCGCGCGTCACCTTCAGTCGAACTGTGCCGACGAGACGCAAACGTTCCTTGATGACCTGTAGGTTCTCCTGCTCGAGGTCCTCCTCCAGCCGATAACGCGCGGCTTTCTCAAACTCCTGCGCAGAAATCGCGCTTTCGATCCGCCCGTCAATGACGCGGATGCGCCGCTGAACGTTGATCAACTCCTCCGGCACGGAAATGGAACGCAGCTTCACGCGGGCGCCGGCCTCGTCGATGAGATCGACAGCCTTGTCAGGCAGGAATCGGTCTGAAATATAGCGGTTGGAAAGATAGACCGCGCTTTCCAAGGCCTCATCCGTATATTGCAGCTGGTGGAAATTCTCGTACTTTTCCTTGATCCCTTGCAGGATGTGAATGCTCTCGGCTTCGGTGGGCGGGGCCACCTTGATCGATTGGAAGCGGCGCTCAAGCGACCTGTCCTTCTCGATGGAACGGCGGTACTCGTGCGGGGTCGTGGAACCGATGCACTGGATCTCGCCCCGGGACAGTGCCGGCTTCAAGATATTGGCAGCGTCGAGCGAACCCTCGGCCGAACCGGCGCCGACCAGCGTGTGCAGCTCGTCGATAAAAACCACCAGGTTTCGGTTTTCGACCAGCTCCTTCATGATCGTCTTGAGCCGCTCTTCGAACTGGCCCCGGTATTTCGTGCCGGCCACAATCAAGGAGATATCCAACGCCAGGATCTTCTTATCCATGAGGGGTGGAGGGACCTGGCCGTTCACGATCCGCTGCGCCAAACCCTCGACGATCGCGGTCTTGCCTACGCCCGGTTCGCCAATGAGCACCGGATTATTCTTCGTCCTCCGGCAGAGGATCTGGATCATGCGTTCGATCTCGTTGTTCCTTCCTACCAGGGGGTCCAGGGCGTCATTCGAGGCGGCTTCCGTCAGGTCGCGCGAGAACTCAGCCAAGCTTAGAGGCTCCTTCTGCCGACCCTGCGTGTGCTTCTCAGGCGTGCTGCGGCCGAGCTCTTCGCGGATCATGGAAAGGCGGAGACCGCGTTCCCGCAGGATTTCGGCGGCCACCGATCTCTCCTCGCGCAACAACCCCAGAAGCATGTGCTCGGTCCCTATATGTTTGTGGCTAAGGCGCTCCGATTCCTCGGCTGCCGCGTTCAGCGCGCGCTTGCTCTCGTCGGAGAAGGGAAGCTCGACAGAAGTCGACACTCTGTCGCGAATCGTAGTGCGACCCTCTATCTCTTTTCGAATGCTGTCGATGGAAGCGTTTGCCTTCTGGAAGAACCGGTTGGTCAGGTTCTTGTCTTCCCGGATCAAGCCGAGGAGAAGATGCTCAGTTTCAATGTAGGGGCTGCCGAATTGACTGGCTTCGTAGCGCGCAAAAAAGATTACTCTACGGGCCTTTTCTGTGTACTTTTCAAACATAGTGTGACGCTAGACGAGTCATTGCCTGACACCATTATACGAACTGGCCGGAAACGCTGTAAAGTCGAAAAGGTGTTGCAGCCGGTCTTTTCATCCAAAGTCCCATCAACAAAGCGTTTTCGCGCTGAACCGCCGGAGCTGCCGCCTCACTTCGAAAAAACTCCTCCCGTCGCTTGGCTACCTGTCTGGCGGGAAAGCGATCGGCGGCATCGAAGTCATGAAGTTAAGGCCGCTATCGTGGATCAGGCCAAACCCGAAGATCGGGGTATCGGAATGAATCCTGACGTTCGAGAGGAGGAGACTCCCGAGGTTGGGAAACAGCTGATCCAAATAGAGAGCTGTGCGGCTTCCGGGCGCCAGCCGCGATGTGGCGGATCGGATCAGCTTACCGTCCGGCCCCCACAGTTCGATTCTTACCGCTGCCGTGCCGGCATTGGCATTCAGAAGAGCCATCGCAGTGTGATAGGTGCTGTCGGCAGCCGCAAGGGGGAAAACAAAATCAGCCAATGGAGTGCCTTGGAGTTGGAAGCTGGTGAGAAATGACTCGCTTCTGTTGGTAAAAGAGATGGTCCCCACAACAAGGTCCACGGTGCTGCCGATTTCTAACCAACCCGAGGCATTCTGTACTGCGGGATCATTATTGAAGATCGCCGCCACGTCCCTTTTCAGTTGCGCGCCGGGCGATAGAGTGAACGAAGCGGGCCTTGCGATAACGTTCCCGGTGGGATCGCGGAGCGTGATGGTGATCGCAGCTGCTTTCGTGTTTCCGTTGATCACATTGAGGATAGTAGTGAAACCGGAGACCTCGGCAAAATGCGGTGAATATAGCTTGGCGATGCCGCTGAACTTCGCCATGTCAATGCCGTTCAGCGCTGCCAATGCTTTCGCGTTCCCATAGAACTCAGAGAACACCAACCCCTGAGTGCTCGTGATCCTCAGATATGCTTCCGTTCCTCCCCGCAACAGGGACGCCGTATGATTCTTGCGCGGCGAAGTCATCGAGCTCGACGTCGCTGCAAAGGTGTCCGACTCGGGGTCATACATCTCTGCGGAACTCAGGACGTCGGTCCCATCCGTGCCGCCAAGAATCATCACCTGGTTGCTTGTTAACAGCGTCGCAGTGTGCGTCTGGCGCGGCTTGCTCATTTCCTGACTGCATGGCAGGAACACATTTGCCTGCGGATCGTACAGCTCCGCCGTCTTGAGGATGCTGGATCCGTCCGTGCCCCCGGTGATCAGCACACGGCCGTCCGGCAGAAGGGTTGCCGTGTGATAGGAACGCGCACTGGTCATGGGGCTGCCCGCAGCTGTGAAGGCGCCGGTCGAAGGGTCGTAGATTTCTGCCGTATTCAGATAGCTGCCGTTGTAACCCCCGGCGATCAGCGCTCTGCCATCCGATAATATTGTCGCCGTGTGAAACGCTCGCTTTGCAGTCATCTTTCCCGTCGGCGCGAAAGTTCCCATGCGCGGGTCGTATAGTTCTGCGGTATCGAGAGTTTGATTCCCATCGGAGCCCCCGGCAATCAGGACCATGCCGTTCGTCAGCAGCGTCGCCGTGTGAGCGTCCCGCGCTGAGGTCATTTTGCCGGCTGTCAGTTGAAACGTGCCGGTTGTCGTGTCATACGTCTCTGCTGTGTCGCTGGTCGACACGGAAGTTTGCCCGCCGGCGACCAGCACTCTGCCATCCTGTAACAGAGTCGCCGTGCCGCGGTATCGCTCCGTGTTCATCGCGCCCGTTGTCACGGTGAAGGTGCTGCTTACCGGATCAAAAACCTCGGCGTAATTCACGATGTTGTTGTTGCTGTCTTTCCCCCCGGCAGTCAGCACCTTGCCACTGGACAACAACGTTGCCATCTGTGAATAGACAACTCTGTTCAACAGCCCGGTGGTCGCCGTGAAGGTGAGTCCTAATGGATCATAGATCTCCGCCAAGTTGAGAACAGTTGTTGAATTCTGACCCCCCACAACCAGCAGTCTTCCTTGCGCAGGCTGCGTGTAGACGTCCGCAAAAGACTGGGATATCCGTTGGGCATTGTTGATCGTATTCCCGGTGCGGTTTTCTATCAATGACCCATCGCTGACAATGCGGGATATATCGCAGGTTGCCGAACTGTAGAAGGGATTCAAGAAATTGATTTCCGTGGTATCCCCTGTCTGTCGCGAGACTTCAGGAACGATCCAATCATACAGCGGCTCGCGGAAGAGCGGCGTGCCGTCCAACTGGCTGATGGAGGTGCCTAGCCACGACCCCTTCACCTGGCCTATGGATACGTAGCCGACCACTTCGGGTCTGTCGCTAATGATCTTTAACCATCCGGTCTGTTCGGTCTGTCCATCGAAATTGAATATTTGATCGACCGTCGTGGAAAGCTGGCTGTTCGGCGGCAGAGTGAGACTTGCTGGATTGGTGATGCCCGTACCGGCCACATTAGTGCCATAGTCGTGCACCGCAGAGATCTCGATGTTAGCGGTAGCGTTAGACAAGTTTATGAGACAAACGCTGGTGAATTGATTGGAGCTGCTGTAGAACTTGGCACTGGTGAGGACTGTGTTGGCGCCAATGAGTGCAATGTTGTTAGTAAGGAAGTTCAGTGCTGCCAATGTCTCGCCGTCCGGCGTCATCGCTACGCTTGAAGTCTGATCGCTAACAATGTTCGGATCGTCTCCTACGTTCAGCTCTCCTACCACGGCTACAGTCGTCAGGTCCTGTTTGATGAAGAAATCGCTCGTCGCTGAAGCATAATAGGCGTACCTGGAATCCGGCGAGAAAACGATGTTGGAGGATATTAAGGGCTCCCCCATGCTGGAGAGTTCTTTGTATCCGTCCGGATTGGCGGTCGGCACCACGAAGAGGCTGTAGGTGCCCAGAATCACCCAATTCTGGCCGTCCGGCGTGAGTGCCGCAAGTCCGGGCGGGTTCCACATTGTTTCCGTAGCCAGAACCTCTCCCGTAGAAGTCTTGAAAATGAACACTGTATAAAGAGACTCGATGTTTTGGCCTTGACTGGCAATGATCCCCGTGCTGCCATCTGCTGACAGGGCGACGTTGTTGAAGATAGTGAAGTCAGCGTCCGGATCCCAGTTCTTGGCATCCACCGTAGTCTTCTTCTGCATCGTGGCGGTGTTCACGAAAATCAATTGCGTGGTTCCCGGATCCACGGCAATAAGAGTGCTGTCGTCAGACGTGATGATGAGTTGAGCCGGCGCACTCAAGCCGCCGAGGCGGCCGAGCACGTTTCCGTCCGGCAGGCTGAGTTTGATGACCTCGTTGCTCCCCGCCGAGGAAATGAATCCTGTGTTGCTGTTGTGGGCGACAGTCAACATATTGCCGAATCCGAATTGGGCGCCGGGGATAGTCAGAGTTGATATGAGTTGTGCACTGTTCATATCAATCAGAAAGATCCTGTTATCGAAAGCGGATACGACCGCCAACGTGCGGCCGTCTGCCAGGGGGGTTATAAAGGTCGGTTCGCCTCCGGTTGCAATGCTGCTCAGCACTTCTCCGGTCACCGTGGAAAAAACCAGCACTATGCCTGATCCCGTATAAGCTACGAAGCCCCGCTTAGAGTCAGCGGAAAATACAATATTCGGTGAGATATCGTCGCTTATGTCCAAGTTTACGTCGAAAGAAAGCAACTTTGCGTTCTGGCCGCCGGCGAACAGCACCCTGCCGTCCGCCAACAAGGTTGCGGTATGACCCTGTCGAGCGGCAACCATGGAGGTCTTGGTTGCTGCGAATGTCTGGCTTGAGGGATCGTAAACCTCGGCCGTCGCGAGTTGGCTGCCGTTATTGGAGCCGCCGGCGATCAACACCTTTCCGTTGCCCAATAATGTCGCCGTTTGCCCCTCCCGAGCAGTCGTCATCCCGCCGGTGGTTGCTGTAAAGCTACCCGCGGAAGGATCGTAGATCTCGGCCGAGGGGAGAGAGCTGCCATTGGAGCCGCCGGCGATCAACACTCGGCTGTCGGACAACAACGTTGCCGTATGGTTGTCGCGGGCCGTGATCATTGTCCTTGTGGTGCTCTGTACGGATAGGTCGGATGGGTTGTAAACCACCGCAGTGTTCATGTAGTTTGTCCCGTCGTAACCGCCGGCGATCAGGACCTTGCCATCGGCCAACAAGGTCGCCGTATGGTATGCACGAGCAGAACCCAGTGCGGCTGAGAGCACCGAAAAGGTGCGGGTCGAAGGATTAAACAGTTCGAACGAGTTGAGATAGCTGCCGTTGTAACCGCCGGCGATCAGCACCTGGCCGTCAAACTGCAGGGTTGCAGTATGGAAGGCCCGAGCTGTGGTCAGCATGCCTGTTACCTGCGCAAAATTCCCCGTTGCGGGATTGTAGAGCTCGGCCGTGCTGAGATAACTGCCGTTATAGCCGCCGACGATGAGGACCAGGCCATTCTTCAACAGCGTCGCCGTGTGACCTTCACGCCCAGTGACCAGTTTTGATGCGACCACCTCAGAAGTCGTGGGATCGACTGTCGTTGTCTGAGAGGAGGCGCCCGTCGTGGGATCGAAGAGCTCAGCGGTGTTGAGGTGGTTAATGCTATCGTACCCTCCGATGAACATCACCTTGCCGTTCGGCAGGCGTGTTGCTGCATGCGCCGTGCGCGCGTTGAACATCAAACCGGCTGTCGCGGCAAACGCATTGCTGGCAGGGTCGTAAACCTCTGTGCTGTTGTTGATTCTGTTCTTGTTAGGCTGAACCCTGGCTAATACCCGATTCTGCGCCCGAAACTCCTGCGGGAATCCGGCGACGATCAGGCAGATGGCTAACAAGGCTAGCAGACGTGCGCGATACTCCAAAGACATGCTACGCTCCTTACTAAGATCCTGGCGCCTCACTGCGGGTAATGCACGAAAGGCCTTCCCGGGGCATCCTGAGATGCCGGAGCCAAAAACCTGTTCCAGTTTGGGGCTCCGAAAGCACTGCTTATTACTGCCGAGACCGACACTCGCGACAAATCATTGTCTTTCCCAGCCCCGCGTTGATTCCGTAACGGTGACAATCGCACCCGGAATCGTATATTATTTCCCAGCGTCGAGGCAAGGCGAACTCGCCTTTCTTCTCAGAAGAACTTGGCTCGCTTCGCTCGCCAACTCTAGGGATCAGGGGCCAAAGGGAAGGAAATCAGTTGGGACCCTTTGCCCCTTGGCCCCTTGAGAGAACTCGAAAAGACGTGACGCGAACGAATTCAGTTTCGACTGGTTGTGTAATTTCCGAGATGTAAGATTAGAGATCTAGGAGATAAGTGTGGCTCACAGATGCAGAGTGGGATGGTTGCTGGCGATTGGCATGGTGGTTTTTTCAATGGACGTCCATGCGCAGATTGTGTCCGCCCGGCTGGGAGGCGTGGTTCGCGCACAGTCCGGAGCAGCGATTGCAGGAGCGAAGGTTTCCGCTGTGCAAATCACGAGTCGGGCGCGCTTCGAGGTTGCCACGAGCGATCAGGGATTCTTTCTTTTTCCCTCGCTCCCGCCTGGAGAGTTTGATGTGATGGTCGAAGCGAATGGCTTTCGCAGGACCGTTTACAGCCGAGTTGCTCTGAAGATCAACGATAGTCTAAGCGTCAGTCTGACATTGCAGCCCGGCGACCCATCCAGCGCGCCAGTGACCAAGAGCGGAAGCGAACTGATGACAATCATGGATCCTCAGATTTCACGCACTTTTTCCAGCGAGGACATCACGGTGCTTCCGCAGTTGACGCTGGCGCCGGTTCTGCTTTCCGTCTTCCAATCGGGAGTCGAGTTGCAGGGGGGCAACGAAGGTCTTTCCCATGTCAATGGAACGCGCCAGGGAAGCAACAACCTGCGCCTGGACAGCACGGATGTGAACGACCCCGTGTCTCCCCGCCTTGGACTCTCACTAGCGGCGCACAACACGGATACCATCGAGCAAGTGCGTGTCATAGCTGCCGGAGGAAAGGCCGAGTACGGGCGAAACGCCGGCGCGCAGATATTGCTTGCAACGCGCTCGGGCGGCGGACGTTGGTCGGGCGGGGCTTACAATTACCTCCAAAACGATGCTCTGAATGCGAACGATTTTTTTAACAACGCGGTGAACGGCAAAAAGCCGAAATCCGATGTGAATACCTTCGGCGTTTCCTTGGGCGGCCCGGCCGTCAGCGAGCGCACTTGGATTTTCGGCAATTATGAAGGAATGCGTGCAAAGCAGGAAATCGTCCGCAACCGCACCGTTCTGACGTCGGATGCCAAAGCGGGCATCTTCAGCTGGCTGCCGTCGGGAAGCACCACGGTTCAGACTTTCAACATCGTGCAGAATGATCCTCGGGGTCGGGGAATCGACCCGGCGGTTGCAAAGGTCTTGAGTCTGCTTCCGGCCCCTGACAACGGCTATGTCGGCGATGGCCTAAACACCGCCGGCTATCGATTCAACAATCCCATCAATGGCGCCGAGGATCAGTTCACGATTCGGGTCGATCACAACCTGACGGCCAGTCACCGACTCTTCCTCCGCCAGAGTTGGGCTCGCGACAACCGGGTCGATTGGCAAGACAACGCCGACGCTGCTTTTCCCGGCCAGACGAGCGGCACCGAAAGGGATCGGCCGTGGGGCTTCTCCGTGGGATCGGATTGGGCGGTTACACCTAGGATGGTAAACGAATTCCGCGCAGGCCGGCAAAGCGATTCCATTTCTCTGCTTCGTCCCGCGCGTCAGTCAACGCCAATGATGGTCTCCGGTTTGTGGACTGATCCATTGAACCCCGACTTCCCTTCGAGTCGGAGCATAAGGGTCAACGAAGTCGCAGACAACCTGAGCTTTCTTCGCGGACAGCATTCCTTCAAGGCCGGATTGAACCTGCGGTTCACGACACAGAAATCGTCAACCGAAGCGGGCGTATTTCCTGATGTTACCTTCGGAACGTCCTTTGGCAACGCACCACCAGCCTCGGTCGGCCCTGGAATTGCCTCAGTCACACCTGACGGGCGGCAGACTTTCGAGTTGCTCTATAACGCGCTGCTGGGACGCATGGAACAAGTGACTCAGACGTTTTATAGCAACCTGCAGACGTTCCAGCCGGCCGGCGCTCCTCAGACACGCGACTTTGCATTCCACGAATATGGCTTCTTCTTTCAGGACGACTGGAGATTGAGGAAGAACCTTTCTCTTAGCCTTGGCGTCAGATACGAATATGGCAGCGTGCCCTCTGAGAGCAACGGCCAACAAGGCGTGCTCGACCAGGCTTCACAAATCCGCCAATCTACCGGGATCTCGAACCTCATGATCCAACCCGGCGGCCCATGGTACAGCAGCGACAAGAACAACTTTGCGCCCAGAATCGGATTTGCCTGGGATCCACGAGGAGACGGTTCGCTCGTCGTCCGCGGAGGCTATGGACTGTTTTATGACCGCCTCGTAGGTGCGGCTACAAACTTCGTGTCCGCCAACACACCGGGCTTCTCCCAGACCGTTAGTGTTTTTCCCAACCAATCCTCGAGTGACGTGCGCGTCAGCGACGGCATCCCTCTTCCGGTGCAGCCTGCTTCGCCCACTTTGACGCAGCCGGGCACACGTGCCACCTCAGCTGCGATTTTTGATCCGGGTCTGCGCACCGGCTACATTCACCAGTTTCGCCTGTTCGTACAGAAGAGGCTTCTCACCGATACCGTTGTAGAGGCAGGTTATGTCGGCAGCCGCGGGGTCGACCTGTTCATGAATGTGAATCTGAATCAGCCCAAAATCCAAGGGGATTTTCTACAGGCTTTCAGACAGATCCAGGCTTTCAGAAGCAACCTCACACCTGTGCCGGCCGGCAATACTCTGGTGCGTATCTTCGGGTCCGTGGGCGGAGCCATTAGTGCGCTTGGCGGTGTTACTTTCGATCAGGGACAAGTGGGTGCCGCAGCGGATACGGTGGATCGCACCTATTACACGAGGTACGCCGCGGCGGGACTTTCGGACTTCTATTTAAGAAACTTCCCGCAGTTTGACAATCTGATTGTGGGGACTGACTTGGGGCGCTCCTACTACGACTCCGTGCAGGCGCGATTGCATCAGCGGTTCGGCGCGCTGAATGCGGACGTGTCCTACACGTGGAGCAAATCGCTGGACAACATCTCCGTAGACGGAGGCGGCTTCACAAGTCCCATTGATAATTTTAATGTCGCCCTCAACAAAGGACGAAGCGATACCGACCGGCCGCATGTGGTCACTGCCGCGGCCACTTACTCTTTTCCTCTTGCGAAGAAGACTTTTCTGCGCGATCTCCCGGAATGGTTCAGGGAAACTGTCAGTGGTTGGGACATTGGGCTCCTTGGCGTGTGGGAGAGCGGAGTGCCTTTTACCGTCTTTTCGGGGCGTCAGACTTTGGCCGCCGGCGTTGACAGTTGGGCCAATTACACAGGCAACCGTAACGCCGGCAGCGTGATTCGTTCCGAGAACGGAGTGTACTGGTTTTACCTTGAGCAAATACAAGATCTTTTTTCCTTTCCTTCGCCGGGAGAGGTCGGGACTTCAGGGCGGAATAGCTTTCGGGGGCCGCGCTACCTCGACATCGATTTGTCTATAGTAAAGCGCGTTCGCTTGAAGGGATCTCGACAGCTTTCCATTCGCGGCGAAATCTATAACTTTTTAAACAACACGAACTTCGCCTCACCCATGGGTGTTTTGTCCGACTTGAGCACCTTTGGGAGGATCAGTTCAACCGCTGGAAGAGCGCGAACGATCCAGATCGCAATGCGATTCAGTTTCTGAGAAGGGCTTGCGGATTTCTCGCGAGCTTGCCGCCAACGAGCTGGCCGCAGAAAAAGGCTCCGATCATCACCGGGAAAGTGATCAGATGCCAGCCCAGGCCGGAAAAAATGCGGCAGTCGGTCTTTAACGCGGTAAGAGCTTGCCTCCCTCCAAGCGGCAAACGTGCGTGCAGATCTGGCCCAATCTTTCGTTGTGCGTCACAAGAATGGAAGTAAGGCCGTGTTGCTTGTGCAAGGCGCGCAGAAGTTCGCTGATGGCCGCACCCGTATGCGGATCCAGGTTGCCCGTAGGTTCGTCTGCGAGCAATAGCTTTGGTCGCCCAACCAAGGCTCTGGCGACCGCGACCCGCTGCTGCTCCCCGCCGGAGAGTTCGCCGGGACGATGAGCGACGCGCTCATCCATACCGACGTCCGCGAGCGCGGCGCGGGCGCGCCTGCGGGCCTGTCCCGGCGGCTCACCGCGAAGCAGGAGAGGCATCATGACGTTTTCGACGGCCGTGAATTCCGGCAGCAAGTGGTGAAACTGGAAAACGAAACCGACCGTGAGGTTTCGAAACCGCGACAATTCCTGCAATGTGAGCCTGGTGATCTCGGTGCCTTGAATGATGATCGAGCCTCGATCGGGCCGATCCATGCCGCCAAGCAGGTGCAGTAAGGTGCTCTTGCCGGATCCCGAGACCCCGGTTACTGCCATCATATCCCCCTCGCTCAGATCCAGGCTCAGCTCCACGAGCACTTCGACGCGCTCGGCTGCAGATCGGTAACCTTTATACAGACCCCGCACCGTCAAGAGATCATTCATAGCGCAGGGCCTCCATAGGGTCGAGGCGCGAGGCGCTGCGCGCAGGATATATAGTGGCCACAAAGCTGATCAGCAAAGCAGTAGCGCAAATCAGCACCACATCCCAGACCTTCGCGTGAAAGGGGATGTATGGGATGCCGTAGACCTCGGCTTGCAGCCGGATCAGCTTATATGTGTCGAGGACACGGCTCGCGCCGATGCCGCAGACGGCGCCAAGGATCGTTCCGATGAGGCCAATGATCAAACCCTGGAGCATGAACACCCACATGATGGTTCTTTGGGTCGCGCCCATCGCTGTGAGGATCGCAATGTCCCGCTGTTTTTCCAGAACCATCATGATCAGGGTGGTTACGATGTTTAGAGATGCGACGAAAACGATCAGGCCGATAGTAAGGAATAATGCAATCTTCTCGAGCTTCAGGGCGGAGAAGAGAGGTTTGTTGAGATCAATCCAGGTAGTGGTGATAAAGCCGGGACCCGCGACGGCACGAATGGCGTCAGCTACCGGTTCGACCTCTTCCACGTTGTCGGTCCTGAACTGCAGCACAGACGCGGAGGCAGGCGGAAAAGAAAACAGCCGCCGCGCGGCCGCCATGTCTGCGTAAGCCCAGTTTGCATCATAGTCCCAGAGCCCCGACTCGAAAATGGCGGCGACGCGGAATGTCTTTGGGGAGACTGTCATGCCGAGGGGAGTCAACCTCCCCATCGGGAAAAGAACCTTCAAGGTGTCACCAAGCTTGACCCCGAGTGAACGTGCCATCTCCTTTCCGATGATGATGTTGCTCGGCTCGGGAGGTGCGTCCGGGTCTGCAGGCGCAGGCTGAGTGCGCTGCTCCAGGGCGTGGGAATCCCCGTCCACGATGTATGAAAAGAAGTCGGAAACCTGCCTCTCACGCACAGGGTCGATCCCTTTGAGCACAGCCCCCTGGTTACGCGTGGCGCTCGTGACAAACACCTGGTTTAGTATCGCAGGAGCGACCCCGGTCACGTGGGGCACGCGGCCCAGCTCTGTGAGCAGGGTCTCGTAGTTTTGCAGGGGAGCGCTGTCGATGCGCAGAAGATTGATATAGGACGTTGCGCCGACGATCTTGGTCTGGACGTCTTCTCGGAACCCAGTGGAAAAAGCCAAGGCGATCACCAGGGCCATGACACCGGCAGTGATACCGAGCACCGAAATGGCAGAGATCACCGATACCATCGTCTGCTTGCGTTTTGCTTTGAGGTATCGGAGCGCGACGAACAGTTCGAATTTCATGAAAATCTGGTGTCGGGTCTTCCGAATCCGATTTTTCGGCGTTGAAACGCCAGAAGATTCTGCATCAGTTGAAAAATCGGATTCGGAAGACCTGACACTATTCTCCTCCTGATTCAGGCCGCAACAACGGGAACAGGATCACGTCGCGGATGGAGCGTGAGTTGGTCAGCACCATGGTGAGGCGGTCGATCCCGATTCCCTCGCCGGCCGTTGGTGGCATACCGTAGCTTAACGCGCGAAGGTAATCCTCGTCCATCGCGTGCGCCTCCAGATCGCCGCGGCCTCGCGCCTTGAGCTGCTCCTCGAAACGCGCCCGCTGCTCGACCGGATCGTTCAACTCCGAGTAAGCATTGGCGATCTCCATACCGGCAATGTAAAGCTCGAAGCGCTCCACGGTGTCCGGGTCATCGGGCCGGGTTTTGGAAAGCGGCGACAGCTCGGTCGGATAGTCGTAGATGAAGGTGGGCTGGAGGAGGTTGGGCTCGACGACCCGTTCGAAGATGGCTGCCAGAAGCTTGCCTGTTCTGTCGCCGGGCTCGAACTCGGCGCCCACGGCGCGCGCGGATGCGCGCACTTTCTCCTCTGAGCGCAAATCTTCCTCGGAGGGTTTGGCGACGGATTCGGGCCAGAAGTGCAGGATCGCTTCCCTCATCGAGTAGCGCTGCCAGCGGTCGAAATCTAATGTGTATTCCTGGTAAGGGACCTGGCGCGAGCCTGTGACCGCCTCAGCGATCTCCGTGATCATTGCTTGGGTCAAGTCCATCAGATCGCGAAAGTCGCTGTATGCCTGGTAGAATTCGAGCATGGTGAATTCAGGATTGTGCTGAGTCGAGATTCCTTCGTTTCGGAATATCCGGCTCAGCTCGTAGACGCGTGGGATGCCGCCGACGATAAGGCGCTTGAGGTGGAGCTCAAGGGCGATGCGCAAATGCAAATCGATGTCCAGGGCATGGAGATGCGTCCTGAAGGGTCGCGCCAGCGCGCCGCCGGCGATCGTCTGCAGTACGGGCGTCTCCACCTCGAGGTAATCTCGGGCATCGAGAAATCTCCGAATCTCCCGGATGATCTTGCCGCGCCTGACGAAGGCCGCGCGCACTTCGCGATTGACGATGAGGTCGACGTAGCGCTGGCGGAACCTGGTCTCGACATCGGCGAGCCCGTGCCACTTCTCCGGCAAAGGCAGTAAGTTCTTGGCGAGGTGTTGCAGCGAAGAAGCCAGCACGGTGAGCTCGTTGGTGCGTGTTCGGAAAAGCGTTCCCTCCGCACCCGCGATGTCGCCGAGGTCGAAGAGCTCGTAGAGCCCGAAAACCTCAGGCGCTACACGGTCTCGCCGCACGTAGACCTGCAGCCGGCGCTCACCGTCGAAAAGGTCCAGAAAACCGGCTTTGCCGTGCGGGCGCAGCGCCATGATGCGCCCGCACACGCGCACGCTCGGTTTGGATTCTTCCAATTCTTGCGCTGTAGCGGCGTCGTAGCTGTCGTGCACCTGTATCAATGTGTGGCTGTAATCAAACCTGTGCGGGTAAGGATCGTAGCCCCGGCGCTTCAATTCCTCCAGTTTCAAGCGGCGTTGAACCAGGGGATTGGTTTCTTGCTCCATTACTCCTTCGCCCTTTCTTTCAGAAGGTCGTTCTTGATGCTGTCCAGGATGCCGTTCACAAACTGCGCCGACTCGTTGGTGGAAAACTTTTTGGCGATCTCCAGAGCCTCATTGATTACCACGGTGTCGGGCGTTTTGGCGTCCGAGAGCAATTCGTAAACCGCAAGGCGCAGGACATTCCGGTCCACTGCTGCCATGCGGCTCAAGCGCCAGTTCTTGGTGTGGGCCTGGATAAGCCGGTCGATCTCCTTCATGCGGGTGATCGTTCCCGTGAACAGGTGGTCGGCAAACTCGCGCACCTTATCCGGCTGTTCGTTCATTTCCCAGAAAGACTCCAGGATCATATCGAGAGCATGCTTGCCCACGTCATATTCGTAGAGCATTTGAAGCGCGCATTCGCGCGCGGTCCTTCTGAGTCCCATTTCTGATAATGCGATCCGAGGATGCGGTAATAGGAGTGCGCCGATGCGTTCGCGGCTCTATAACTGCTTCAAGACCTGAACCATCTCCATCGCTGAGAGGGCGGCGTCAAAGCCTCGGTTCCCTGATTTGAGCCCGGCCCGATCAATCGCCTCTTCCAGGGTGTTGCACGTAAGAACGCCATAGATTACTGGGACCCCGGATTCCAGGCTGACGTTCCCGATCCCCCTGGTTACGGTAGAGGAGATGTACTCGAAATGAGGGGTTTCGCCCTGCAACAACGCCCCCAGACAAATGACGGCATCGTACTTGCGCGAGAGCGCCAGTTTCTTGGCTGCCAGGACTATTTCAAAAGAGCCGGGCACCCAAACGGTGGTGATGTCGTCCGGCGCCGCGCCGTGACGCTCCAGAGCATCGAGGGCGCCGCTGAGCAGGCGATCGCTGATAAATGAATTAAATCGGCTGATCACGATTGCAAATCGAATTCCGGTTGCATCCAGTTTCCCTTGGATAGTCCTGGCCATATTGCCTCCGCGCTGAGGTCAAACATTTTGCAGGAGATAGGTCACAAAAACAATAGCTTTCGCGACCGCGAAATCCGACGCCTACTCCGAAAATAAGGCCGAAGGCTTTGGAGTGCGTCCCGCTGCGCGGGATTTGTCACGCTTCAAAGCGGTGCCGAGGCACCGCACTCCAAAGCGCTTCGCGCACAACAGCAAGAAACTCAGGTTTTCATGCGTCAACGGGTGCGCCCCAGGCGCGTGAGATACTGTCACCGAGTTTCGCGTTAGCGAACTCAGAGGCGTCCCAGCAACTCGAAGAAGTCGCGCATGGTGCGCCCACTTGAGAACACGGGCCTGCCGAGCCGATGCGCAAGGTCGGCTGGCGACATGTCATCGACAAAAACTCCTTCAACCTGGGAAACCGCGTCATTTGGGATCACGACGAAGTCGCCCAGAGGGCGGCCGGCAAGAGCCTCGACAAAATCCCTTCCGGCGACGAGCCCCGCCACGGTGATGTCCCTTCCCATGAAGCGGTTCTCGACTTCGATAACAGTGAGATGCGATCCCAACTTCCGGTTGAGCCGTGCGGCGCACTCCTGCAGGAATGAATAAAAAAGCCTTCCGGTTGCCAGCGTTCCTTGGAGGCGCGGCCTCAGCCTGTGCCCGCGTCCAAGATGAGATGCAAACTCGTTTAGGAAATGGCGCACCATCCCGATGCCGTTCTCGATCTGGGCAAAATCATCGTAGTAACCGGTGCCGGGAATCGGCACTCCTCCCTGAATGTAGAATTCGTCGGCGAGATAAGCGAAGCCTCTGCCTGTTTCTCGCCTGAATTGCCGCTGCCAGGGCGCTACCTGACGGATGACTTCGCAACAGAAGCGCGGCGTGACCGGAGTGAATCTATCTCGGGCTGGACCGTAATTCGAGAGCCCCAAAGGCACAATGGCAACCGAGTTGACGCCTGGAAAATAAGAGTAGAGGTCGAAAATCGTCCTCGAAAGGTGCTCGCCGTCGTTAACCAGTGGCATGAGCACGACCTGAGCGTGAATCCCGATGTCGCCGCCAACCAGCTTGCGCAGTTTGCCGGCTAGGTCGTCGACCTTTCTGCGTCCCATAATCCGGGTTCGCAGCTGGGGATCGGTCGCGTGCACAGATACGTAAAGCGGCGTCAGCGCCTGTTCGATGATCCGGTCGAGTTCGTCTCCGGACAGGTTGGTGAGGGTGATGTAGTTGCCGTGAAGGAAAGAGAGCCGGTAGTCGTCGTCCTTGATCTTGAGCGATCCCCGCACGCCGGGGGGCAGCTGATTGATGAAACAGAACGGGCACGCGTTGTTGCAGGTTCGCGTCCGAAAATCCTCAACCTCGACTCCGAAACTGCGGCCGTCGGTCAGATCCGCCTCGATGCGTTCTTTCCGCCCGCCGGCCTTGAGCACCTCAAGCTCTACGGATTCTTCGGCGAGACGAAACCTCAGGGCCAGCTCGTCCGGGACCGGGTGTCCATTCACTGCCAGGATTTCGTCACCCGGCGAGAGCCCGGCCACCTGGGCCGATGAACCCGGGTCGACCTTGCAGATCCTAATTCCCCTTCTTGGCACTTTCTGCTTCCGCCCTTTGGTAGGACTCGATGAGCATCACCGAGCAATTGAAATAGTGCAAACCCGAGGCCACCGTTAGCAGCAAAGTGGCATAGACAAGAGGGTCGAGGATCGGCGTGACTGCCGACGTCAGATTTGCCAGCATTGCGGCCGCAACCATGATGAGTTGGGCCGCCGTGGTGCATTTTCCCAGGAGGCTCGGCGGAAACTCTGTGTGCCCGGTCTGCAGGTGGATGATCAGAGCCGCGAGCGCAATCAGCAAGTCGCGGCTGATTGAGGTGACCGTGAGCCAGATCGGGATATGAAAGGCTACCGGCACGGAAGGAACTGTGAGCGTGATGAAGGCCGAGGTCAGCAAGAGTTTGTCCGCCATTGGGTCCAGGAATGATCCCAAGACGGTTCTCTGCTGCAGCTTACGGGCCAGAAGGCCATCGAGGCCATCCGTGAACGCGGCCAGAATGAACAGGAGCATGGCGCTCTTTTGATGGCCATAGATGATCAGCAGAACGAAGCAAGGGATGAAGATCATCCGCAGAATCGTCAGTTGATTGGCATAAGTCAGCAACACGCGGGCTTTCCTCATCATCGGAAGTTTTAGCAGATTCTCCGAGTTCATTCACTATATAAACGCGGCTGCCGCCGATCCCGCCGACGTCCGATTCAGTGCAGCGTTCGGTGGTCGCTGCCACCTTCTCAAGATCAATGGCTTCAGTTGCGTCGCCCTTTCGCGGATCAACTTCGGCCGCCGTGACCCGATTTTTGCACGATAAAGTCGTGAATCATAACTGCCGATCCAGTAGAAAGGGCCAAGTGCAATTGGGCCCAGAATCACTGGCAGCGCATCATATTGTAAAGGCTAGGCGGGCAGATGTCACTTTCCGGCAACCTGAAGACGATGGACCTGGCTGAGCTTCTCCAGTGGGTTACCTTGGGAAGAAAGACGGGTTCGCTGACATTTGTGCGGAACAAGACGAAGAATTCGGTCTTTTTTAAAGACGGCAAGATCATTTCATCAAGGTCCAACGAACCCACAAGACAGCTCGGTCATTACCTCCTGTTTCATGGGAAGATCAATGAGGCGCAGCTTAAGCGCGCGCTGGAGATTCAACTGCAGACCCGAATGGCCTTGGGCAAAATCCTGGTGCAGGAGGGGCTCATCACGCAGGAGGAGGCGGAAAAGGCCCTGGTGGGTCGCACGGAGGAGGTCATATACGACTTGTTCCTGTGGGAGGAAGGATACTTCCATTTCAGTGCGGACAGCTTTAACCCTGACGAGCTTATTCTGATCGACCTCGACGTCAGTGCCACCATCTTCGAGGGGGTGCGCCGCAAGGACGAGTGGGCACGCATACGTGAGGTCTTCCCCAGCAACAATGTCGTGCTCGCGATCCAGCCCAGCGTGGATCTGAAAAACCTGGCGCTGACCCCCATTCAGAAGAAGATGCTTTTTCTCGTCAGCCAGGGGAAGAAAATTTCCGAGATCATCCTGGAGCTCCACGGTTCTGATTTCCAGGTCAACTTCGCGTTGTTTCAGCTCTATGGCATAAACGTCGTGGATGTGAAGGAAGTCAGCGAAAGGCCCCCGCCGCCCGACGACCCGGCCGCGCTCCTCAATCGCGGCGAGGAGCTGCTAAAGGCCCGAGAGTATTCCGAGGCGATCGCTGTTTTTCAGGAGGTCCTGCAAGTTAACCCCCAAAACGCCCGTGCGGATCAACTCCTGGAGGACGCGGAAAAAGCGTTGTGCCAGGAGTTCTATCAGACGTCCGTCCCGCGCGACAAGACCCCCTGTTTCCTCGTGCCCGAGCACGCCATCACGCGCTTCAACCTGTCGCACCAGGAAGGCTTCGTGGCCTCGCGCATCAACGGCGCCTGCGACGTGAAGTCCATCGTAATGCTCTCTCCGCTCCGCGAACTCGAGATTCTGCAGATCGTCGACAAACTCATCAGACTCGGACTCATCGCCCTCAAATAACAGTACTCAGTACTCAGCACCCAGTACTCAGCGCTTAGGTACGGAGCAGCGCAGATATTTCGGTTAAGGCGCGGGCCAGTCGAGGACCGTACCAACTGAGCAGTTCTCCCTCGACGATGTGGAAACGGCGGTTTCGGACTGCGGGCACTTCGTCTCCCATGGCGGCAAATGCCGCTTTGTCGGCCTCCCTGAAATGGTAGGGCTCGGTCGGCAGGATTACCACGTCAGGCCGCCGGCGGGCTGCTTCCTCCAACGTGAATTGCGGGTAGCGGTCTGCCTCATCATCGAAAATGTTTTGGCCGCCGGAGGTCCGAATTACGTCATCGACGAAGGTGTCGCGATTGATCGTCATGTAGGGATCTTTCCAGATCGGGCAGAGAACGCGGGGCCGCGGATCGGTTGTGCTGGAGAGGGCATCGGTGCGGGCCTTCTCGATGGAGGCGAGGATGGGCTGCGCGGCGCGCTTGGTGCCGGTTAGCGCAGCCATGTTCGCGATCATGTTCAGGCAGCCGCCGACGGTTTTGGGAAATGTGACAAAGACATTCAACCCGGCCTCCTCGAGCTTGTCGACCTGGTGCCTCCGATTCTCCTCGGCGTTGGCGACGACCAGGTCGGGCTCGAGTGCCAGGATCTTGTTTACGAAAAAACTCTTGGTCCCGCCGATTTTAGGTTTGCTGCGGACTTCGGCCTCGGGATGGATGCAGTAGTCCGTGATTCCGACGATACGGTCGCCGGCGCCCAAGGCGAAGAGCGTCTCGGTGATGCTCGGCACCAGGCAGACAATACGCTGCGCCGGCGCTTCGAGTCGGATCACTCGCGAGAGATCGTCCAACAATTCGATCATGACAATTCATTATACCTGGTCCCACACTGGGATTTCGGGGGCAGGCGCCATAACCTCGAAATTCCGCAGAAACCAATTTCCTCCAATCCCGAATAAATTCGAGGTTATGGCGCCCGTCCCCGAAATCCCCGTGGATTGCTTTTATGCCCCGAGACGGCGTCCTCCATATATAATCCTGCACAAAATCTGTTCTGAAACTTACGTGAGGGGGGCACGCCGCCATGTCATCAGTAAGACGATTTTTCGTGGTTCCGGCAGTTTTGATTGGGTTCACGGTTCTCGCAATCGCCCAGGCGCCCGCAGACAATCCTGTCAGTTTCGGGCGGAAGGCCCTCGATGATGCGCTGGCTGCGCGCGGTGTGAAGGCATCGATCGAGACTCGCGTTACCGGGGCAGGGACCGCGGAGAGCTTCGCGATCACATTCAAAAGCGGCGCGGCTACAATCGAGGCTGCTGACGCAAACGGCGCCCTGTACGGCGCGCTTGAGCTCGCAGAACGGATTGCCCGGCGCGGCGCGGCTGCCATCGGCGGACCGCCGGTGACCGGGCGGCCCTTTCTCCGCGACCGCGGCCTGAATCAGTTCCTGACGTTGCCATGGGATTACTCCGCCTCCGACACTGACTACGACCCGAAAGCTCTGATCGATCCCGCACGCTGGTGGTTTGCGAACGACCGGTACTGGGAGACGCTCTTCGACCAGATGGCGCGGGCCCGGCTCAACTGGCTCGATCTGCACGGAACCTGGGACACGAGCGTCACGGATGCTCCCAACCTGTACGCCTATTTCATCCAAAGCGACCGGTTTCCGAAAGTCGGTGTTGCTCCGGAAATCAAGGCTGCCAATCTTGTGCAGTTGAACAAGATCATCCGCCTTGCACACGCGTGCGGAGTCCGCGTGAGCCTCATGGCTTACGAGGCCCGGTTCCACACGCCTGATGCGCCCGCTCCGTATCCGGAAGACGAAGCTGACCTCTATGCCTACACACGCGAGGTCGTCGAAAAAATGATCCGCCAGGCGCCCGAGCTCGACGCCATAGGGTTCCGGATCGGCGAGAGCGGCCAGGGCGAATCGTTTTTCAACTGCTACCTCGAGGCGGTCAAGGCGTCCGGGCGCGACATTCCCCTGATCACGCGCAGCTGGCTGGCGCACAAATCGCGCATTGTCCCGCTGTCCAAAGCAGCCAAGGACTTTACGGTGGAAATCAAGTTCAATGGCGAGCAATGGGGCGCACCCTACATGCTGATGGGCGGGCGCATGGCGGGGTGGTACAGCTACTCCTTCGAGGACTATCTGAGCGATTCCCAGGTGCCCGACGCCATGCGAATCTGGGACGGCAATCCGGCGGCAGGCGCGGGGAAGTGGCCTGCCGAACCGTACAAGATCGTCTGGCAAGTGCGGGCCAACGGCACGCACCGCATCCTTCCGTTTTACAACCCTGACTGGGTGCGCCGCACGATCCGTTCGATGCTTTTGGGCACAGCCTCGGGATTCGTAACCGAACCTCTCGATACCTATTACCCGAAATCGCCGCGCTACTATCTCGCCGACCCGAATGACTCCTACTGCGAGTGGACGAACGAGCGAGACTGGATGTACCTGAACCGGTGGGGCCGGCTCGGGTACGATCCGGACACGCCCGACCAGGTCTTCGATGCACAGATCGCCGACAAGCTCGGCCAGGCCGCGTCCCCGCTCGCCGCGGCGTGGAAAGCAGCCAGCCGCATCATCTCGTCGGCATACTCTGCATTTTCGCTCGGCCCCGATCACCGCAATCATGCCGTTGAGCTCGAGTGGGGCGGCGATACCAACGCCTATATCGCAAGCGAGCCCTTCGATTCCCATGTATTCAAATCGATCCGCGAATCTGTCGCGGAAGGAGCGGCGGCAGGCCGCGACGGGCGCATCCCGCCTTGGGAGACTGCAGCTCGCCTTGCTGCCGATGCTGGGGCCGCGGCCCGCGCGGTCGAGATCCCCCTTGCCGCTGCCCCGCCGGCAGAACAAAAGCGGCTCAAGGAACTGATTACCGCCTGCAGCCAGGCAGCCCACCTGGGCCGCTATTACGCCGAGCGTTTCATGTCCGCCTATCGGACGGCACAGGCCGAAGCAGGAGACAAGAGCGCCGCCGGCCAAGCGACGTATCACATGCAGGAAGCCGAGAAGGAATGGAGCGCGCTCGCCACCTGCTCTTATTACAAGCCGTTTACGGAGCGGCTGCGGATGCGGACAAACACGTTTCACTGGGCAGCGGAATTGCCCAAAGTGAAAGCCGAGGCCGCGCGGCTGGCGAAGATCGCGCCGCCGGTGCCCGATCCGATCGGCTTGGCTCCAGCTGCTGTGCGGCTCCCGGCGATTACTCTCGAAATCGGATATGAAACGGTGAACATGGCCATTACGGCAGCGGGAATCACCCAAGCCTGGGCTTTGGTGAAGCCTCTTCCGAGCAGCGCGTTTTTCCACAAAACGTCGATGACGCGGCGCGGCAATCGTTTCGAGCTGGAATTCCGCCGCGAACCCTGGGGCCACTCGGTTGCAGCCGAAGTGGAGCACGGCGGCCGCATCGACCGCATTCCCGGATGGGAGGCCGCTGCGCCGTACCTGGTTGTGCCCTCGCTTCCGGGGCCAACGCCTCTGCTGTATTCAAGCGAAGAGGCGCTGACCTACCTCAATCCCGGCGTGCTCTAACCCGCGCAGCACGGACTGCTGCTGATCTCATCGCGCGCCTGGAATTTCCATCGCTCCTTCAGCGTGCCGGTCCAGCGCAAGATTCTCGATCCCGTCGAACGCGGCATGACGCTCGTGGTTCTGGCGCAGGATTACGCGCCTAACTGCTACACGCTTGACTGGCTGCCCAAGCCTTTAACCGTAGAGAACCGGCGCGAGCGCGTGTTCGATCCGGCCGGTTGGCTGGGACTGCCGCGCATCGAGGACGGCGATATCCTTCGCCAGCGCTTCCTTCCCGCACCGGGCTGGCAGATCCAGGCAAACGGAGCCGCGGCCGTCCTGCCATGGGGCAAGGGCCGGATCATTCTATTTGACGCGCGCTATCTCGAACGCCTGCACATTCCCGGCTGCGCCGCGTCCCTGGAGACGATCCTGAGTTCGGCGGGGCGCGACAAACCGGTCGTTGTGGTGGACGCCGGCACGGAAGGCTCAGTTCTGGCCACGTCGGTCGTGATGGATTTTATGAACGCCTACGCCATCCCGTTCCTGACCCTGGGCGAGGTTATTGCCCGGAACCAGGGAGAGAATTCTCTCAAAGCAATCCCCGGACGCCTGGATGATGACGACCTCCTCGCCGCGCTCAATCTGCGCGGCGACCAGAAGGTCAATAGCGTTCTCGACAGGAAAGTCAAAGCCGCGGCCGCCCTGCCCGCGCCCGCCTCTCAGGCTGAACTGGATCGCCGCCGGCAGGCCCAGCGCGTGCAATTGCTGCGCAGCCTCGGCCTGGATCCGATGCCGCCGCGCACACCACTGAATGCCAGGGTTACGGGCGTTCTGCATCCGTGCCCTGGATTATCTCGCCACCAGATCCGATGCCGACATAAGTCGCGTCGGTCTCACCGGCGCTTCCGGCGGTGGCCTTGCCACTATGTGGGCTTTTGCCGCCGAACCGCGATTTGCCTGCGCCGCATCCGTGGTGTATGCCAGCAGCCTGGAAATCAACCCGCAGAACGGCTGCCTGTGCAATCATGTGCCGGGAGCGCTTCAGATCGGCGACCGTGCCGATGTGCTTGCGCTGCGGGCGCCCGCCCCGGTACTCATCATCGGGGCGGAAGAGGATCGGGAATTCCCGGCACTGGGCATGCGCCTTTCGGAAGATAAGCTCCGGTGGCTTTGGGGGCTGTTCGGGAAAGCCGATGACGCGTGGCTACGCATGTTTCCCGGCGGCCACGACTACAGCCGGCCCATGCGCGAAACCGCGCTCGGTTTCTTCGACAAATATCTTCGGGGCGTCGGTGATGGATCTCCCGTTCCCGAACCGGAGATCACCACCGAGCCTCCGGATTCGCCCGAACTTTACGTACTGCCGGATCCGCCCAAAGACTCGTTGACGATGCGCGACATAGCAGAATCAATGTTCGCCATGCCGGCGGCAACCGCTAACCCTGAAGACTGGATCGTGCTCAACGGCGGGCTTCCCAATCCGGTGCCTGCGGCTGTGACGATCCTCGACGATACCGGCGACAAGCGGCGCTGCGTATTCAATTCCGAGGCCGGGCTTACCGTGCCAGCGATCTTCTGGCCGGCCAAGGGTGAGGCTCGGGCACTCGTCGTGCTGGTTTCGGAAAACGGGAAAGGCGCAGCGGCCGGAGAGTTTGACATCGAGCGGCTCCGTGCCGCCGGAATCTCCTGCCTGGCAATCGACGCGCGCGGATTCGGCGAACTCAAAGGGCTCGACTTGCGCCTTGAGACCTATCTCGGCCAGGCGCCTGCATTCGCGATCGGATGGGACATTGCCAGGGCGGCGGCTGCGTTCGGGACGAACTTGAAAATCGCGGTAGTCGGCCGCGGGCCGGCGGCGGGCTTGGCTGCGCTTGCCGCTGCAATCATCGAACCGAGGTTCAGTTTCGTGGGCGGACTCTCGACGCTCAAAGAATTCACCGACGCGTTCCGGGATGATGTGCCACTTCTGGCGATCCAGCCGCGAGCGAATTACGCGCCGGCACTGTCAAAATTGCGCGCGCAGCTCAAGGCCGAGGTGATCTGGAGTTTTATGGGCGAGCCTGATCCGCAGTGGGCTGAAGCCCTGATCCGGTGGGCTCAGCGATGATGATTCGAAGCCCGGTTCTGTACAACGGTCCCCTACCTGTCGAAGTCGTGTTTCACCCGTCGTGGTGACACCGGCACGCCGACATTAGCTTTGATGAGGATTTTTTCTATCATCCGAAGCGCCGGGTGGAAGTCGAGCGGACGATGGAACGCGTTCTCTTTGAGCGCTTCGGAGATCTCGGGCTGGGGGAAGAACGGGACCAGGATCGACTGGTGATCGGCGCCGTGCACAACGCTGCCGGTTACTTGCTGTTTGCCAGACACGCAGCTTTCCTGCACTTTCGGCTGATGAATCTTGCTGCGCACTCGTTCTGGCCTGCAGTTGCTGCCAAAGAGGTATCTGAGGCAGTCGCCAGGCCAAGCGGGCCGGGCTCTTTGCCGAGAAGCTTGCCGGCGCATTCTCCCTGCAATGAGTTCCACGTCGATCGGGGAGTTCCGAGATCGATCCGGAACTCCGTAGGCTCGAAGTGTCTGCGGCCCCGCCGCAGGCTGTGCCGATCGAGGGGTGAGGATCCCGTGGGCCGCACGGGAATGGCCCGATTCTCACCGACAATTCGCCGAGTGTCCCAATCCCTCTCCTGAATCCGCCGAATTGTCTGCCGCCGCGCCTCTTTTCCCCTTGCCCGCACCGGATAGAGTGTCCTATAAGGGGGGGTGAGTTGCAAGTCTCTGCCAATCGAGCCGTGCGCAGGATCGAGATGCACGGCGAGGAAGCAATAACATCCCCCTGTCCGGCCCCGATCCGCCTTGTATCCCTGCCCGTCTGCGCCGTCGAATTAGGGGAATTCCAGCCTGACAGCATTCCTACCGCGGGAATGGCGTTGCACCCTCGGGACCAAACCAATCGTATTCAACTGTTTTGCCCTGCAACCGCCAGCGTCTGGGCACGGTCGTCTCCAACCAGTCGAGCGGCTCACACAGCGGCTGCTGCTTGGCCGCATCGGCAAAAGCGGCTCTAAGTGCCAGCTTCTGTTCGGCTCCGGCCGCGCGCGGGTCTGCAGAGACGAACAGCGGCGTTCCACTCCGGGCAACGAGGTCCAGCCACCGGCTTCCGAGCGCCCAGGGAATCTGGGGTGTGATCGGCACGCAATCGGCATCCACTGCGAAGAATGCTCCGTGCTGCGGGCTTCGGAAAGCGATCGTATTGACTCCCATTCGCCGCGTGCGGTTGAAATCCTGCCCGCTGGTATCGTCACCGGTCCGCTGAAGTTCGAAAACGCCGGCCGAGAGGTGGTTGATGGTGTTGCATCCGATCACCAGCGACGAGCCGGCAGCCTCGCGGATGGCGCGGTACAAGACGAGGACGATCTCCGCATTGGTCTTTCCCCGGTCCGCGAAGTGCCAGCCGCTGTCGGTGATGTCGGCGTTCATCGATGAACCCCAGCGCCCGAACAGGTCGAAGGTGGAGTAATCGTGCTTGATCATTTCGAAGCCCCACCCGGCCAAGCGGCGGACGTCCTGCCGCACCAGGTCAAGCACTTCGGGTGCAGTGGGGTCGAGGGGCAGGTTCGCGTTCGGGCGCGCGGCGCTGCCAGCGCGGCGCTGCGGCTGTCTCCACGAATCGGCGACCTGCGCCATGGTGTATAACGGCCGCATCCAGATGCCCGGCCTCACATCACGCTTGCGCATCTCCTCGGCCAGGCGCGGCATGTCCGGGAACTTGTCGTTTCCGCGATCCCAGGGCCCGGCGGTGCGGTTCGGTTGCCATCCGTCGTCGATAATCATAAACGGCCGGTTCGGCAGCGAAGGCGCGAGCTCAGCCACCAAATCCGAATCGCGCAGGATGTCTTCCCGCGAGCTGCGGCCGTATGCGTAATACCAATTGTTCCCGCCGTACACCGGCGCGGCGGGCAACCGCGGCGCTTCGCACAGTTCGCGGCAGAACGAGCGCGCCACCTGAAAGGGCGTTTCCCCGGCCTTGCCGTGGAGGGAACGAATCACCGCCGCGTCCAGACGCCGGGAGCCGAGGTTGACACCCGCGCCGCCGTTCCGCACGTCAAGCCACAGTGAGATGCCGGAGGCGTCGGCCTGCCAAAAACAGAACGCCGCGGCGCCGGTGCGAACTCCGTAAGCATGAGTCGGTCGCGGGCTGGCAGCGAGAAAATACCAGGGCAGAATCCGCTCGGGAATCAGACTGCGCCATTCGAGGTCGCCATAGCTGCGTTCCCAGTGATCGCCCAGGATGCGGGTCCCTTCAGGCATCCGCGCGTGCCAGCGCAACTGCACGCGCTGCAGCGCCACGCCGGGCGCCTCGACGGCGACAGCAAGTTCCGATGATGCGCCGGTCCCGCCCGGTTTCAACTCCACCGCGATTGAGCCCGAATTCCAGCGCTGGCCCTGTCGTGCAAGCTGCAATGTCTGATCGTCTGTAAACGCCACCACCGAATCGGGCTCCCTGAGTATCTCCGGGTAAGCAGCGAGTGCCGGCGGCGCAGCGCTTTGTGCAGCCGCAGTAAAGGGCAGGGCGGCGCCTGCCGCGGCCGCGCCCGATGTTTTCAGCAGATCGCGACGACTGAGGGTGCGCATCGTGAACCTCCTTGTTTTTCTGATCCTATTTCACGCTGGCATTCAGTTGCAAGAAAACGGTTTCAATAAGTCGAACCGTTTCTCAGACACCCATGCCGACACGCTCGACGGGACGAGGTTGCCTTAAAATGAAAAAACAGGCGCCAAAAAGCCAGCGTAACCCGGGGCGGAAGGGGATTTGGGGACGGACCACGGCAATTCGTTCGCAGCGTTGCGGAAACCTCTTGTTGATTACCCTTGGAGAGGGCTTAGCTTCGTTTTTTGCCCTCGATTTCTTGATCTAAGGATTTCTTTCTGGATCATCCATAGAAGACAATCCTCCTGGACCTAAGAGCAGAATTTTCAGGAAATCCGTTAGAAGCAAAATACGATGGGTAAAAATGACGCAAAGCCTGATTTCGAGCCCCTCGGTCAAGACGATCTCTCTCGATAACAATCATTTGGCGTGGTCCGTCCCCGATGCAATGACAATGCCATCCTGAGCAAACCCTCCGCCCGTTCTCTTCGTCGAGCATCTATGGAGTCGCTGATGGCCGTAATAACTACCTTGCTGGATCGCGTCAGCAGGTTTGTTCTCGATGTGACCGTCAAGGAGCGGAAGTTTAAGATTACTGGTGACAAGGCCTGGCTCGATCAGCTTTCTCCCCGCGAGGTTCCATCCCACCTTAGGCCATTTGTTCCCGCCGCCTGAAGAAGCCGGCACCAAAAAGTAGTGTCGGCGTTTGAGCCCCATCTTCCTCTGGAAATTGCGGAAAACCGCTTCAAAACTCATTTGGGGCGCCGTCGCAGCTGGGGACACTTTTATTAGCAATTCTCACGGAGTATTTAAATCGCCTCGCGTTATTCGAGTGGCGCCCCGTGGAGAGTTCATCACCTACGGCGTTGGAGTCCCGCTTCTGACCATGAGGCATCCCGAGCAGGCACGCGGCCGCGCAGCCGTCTGAATGCCGGAATCGAGGGAAACGTGTCAGCCCTGCGCCACTCACGCGCAATTTCGTCGGCCGCGGGCCGGTGGCGGGCCTGGCTGCGCTTGCCGCTGCAACCATCGAACCGAGGTTCGGCTTCGTGGGTGGGCTCTCGACGCTCAAGGAATTCACCGACGCGTTCCGGAATGATGTGCCACTTCTGGCGATCCAGCCGCGAGCGAATTACGCGCCGGCACTGTCAAAATTGCGCGCGCAGCTCAAGGCCGAGGTGATCTGGAGTTTTATGGGCGAACCTGATAGGCAGTGGGCCGAAGCCCTGATCCGGTGGGCTCAGCGATGATTCGAAGCCCGGTTCTGCACAACGGTCCGCTGCCCGTGGAAGTTGTGTTTCACCCGTCGTGGTGGCACCGGCACGCCGGCATTAGCTTTGATGAGGATTTTTTCTATCATCCGAAGCGCCGGGTGGAAGTCGAGCGGATGATGGAACGCGTTCTCTTTGAGCGCTTCGGAGATCTCGGGCTGGGGGAAGAACGGGACCAGGATCGACCGGTGATCGGCGCCGTGCACAACGCTGCCGGTTACTTGCTGTCTGAGATGCTGGGTTGCCGCGTCGAATAAAGGCCGGGCGAGCCGCCTGCTGTGATCTCCGCGCTGCGGCGTGATCTTAAACTCGATGTGGAGGGTGCATTCGCCGGCGTCGCATTCCGCCGCTGTGCCGATCTGATGAAAGCTCTGAAAGAAACTTTCGGCTATCTGGCCGGTGACATCAATTGGGCCGGCATCCTGAACCTGGGATTGGACCTGCGCGGCCAGGATCTCCTGCTCGACTTCTTCGATCGCCCTGACGAGGTCCGGGCTTTTTTCAGCGGCATTGCCGAGGTCATCGAGAGGTTCACTTCAGTCATAGCCTGCGAGACCGGGACAACGTCGATCTCGGTCAACCGGACAGTCCGGCACTTGCAAGGACCAGTATTTCTACATTCCGAATGCACCCTGACGATGATTTCGACGGCGCATTACGAAAGGTTCATTCTTCCCTTTGACCAGGCCTGGAGCGAGCGGCATCGCCCGTTTGGCATCCATTATTGCGGCACCGATCCAGACCGGTTCGTGAAAGCCTGGACGAAGATACCGCGCCTCGATTTCCTCGACGTCGGTTGGGGCGGAAATCTGCGCGCGCTGCGCGAGCGTCTGCCGCGCACATTCTTCAACATCCGCCTGAGCCCTGTCGAGATCATCCACCAGAGCGTCGATGAGATCAGGGAAGCGATTGTCACCCGCGTCGCCGAATCTGCCGACCCTTTTCTGACCGGCGTGTGCTGTATCAACATGGACGACCGCGTGCCCGACAAGAAGGTCCGCACGATCTTCGAAACGGTCTTCGACCTGCGCCGGCGGAAAACACGGTGACAGGCTACGCTGTCCCAAGCCTTTCAGTAGCAGTAACCAGTGCGGCTTTTCCGAGCGCGTGGACAGCGTAGCCTGTCACCGTGTTTTGCGAGCTTCAATAGTTCAGCGTCGGGCGCTGGGGTCACCTGTCGGGGGCGGCGCGTGGTCCTCATTGCCTGGAGGGCCGAGCAATTTGGTGAGGATGGGCTTCAATGCATCCGCCCAGACCTGGTAGCCCCTAAGCGTGGGATGCAGTTTGTCGCTAGCGTTCATCATGCCGTCGAACAGCTTGCCTTTCCGATCCGCCAGTTTATCATTGACGTTCAGATACCGGATTTTTTTGCCGTCAGCAAGCTTGGCCAGATTATGATTTATCTTGTCGATCGTCGGCATCACGGCCATGTTGTCGTTGCGAGGGAAAATGCCCATCACGATGACGGTGGCGTTGGGAGCCTTTGCCTGCAAGACCTGCAGGATCGCCTGAAGGCCCCTGGTAATATCCGCTACTTTGCCGTCATCGCCCTCGGGAGGCATTGTATTGCCGACGTTATTGGTGCCGGCGAGCAGGACAATGATCTTCGGATTGACTCCGTCCAGCTCTCCATTGTTGAGGCGCCAGAGGATGTTTTGAGTGGTATCGCCGCCCCATCCGAAGTTGGCCGCGTTCCAGCCGAAGAAGTTCTGCTTCCAGTTGGCCAGCAATTCCGGATAGTCTGTGGCTCCCCAGCGGCGCGTGATGGAGTCGCCGTCGAAATAGACGTCGATGCGACCTGTCCCGGCCTTCTCCAATAACTGGGCATGAGCGATGAGAGAGTTCTGGTCTGTTCGAGGAACGGGTCGATCGGCCGGAACCGGCGCGGTCCCGGGAGTGGCTGCCAGCGACGAGGTGGCCGCCGGCGCGCGTTTGAAGAACTTGTCGGCCCAGGCAATGAAGTACTTCCAGTTAGGTCCGTCGGTGTGTCCGCCGTCATGCTGGCGCCAGGCGAGTTGGCCATCGAGCAAGCCCACATTGAGCGGCGGCATCTTTTCGGTGTGATAATCGTCCGAGGTTCCCAGATCTTTGGCGCCCAAGAGCCTGAATACCGGCCCGGCGGCAACGGCCGCCATGTAGCTGCCCTGGTGGTCCAGCCATTTCGCGTCACCCTTCTCTGGCACGCCGTAACTGATAAAGGTCAACCGGGGTGCGCACAAGGCGATCAGCTCATGGGCATCCACGGGTAGGTCGCCGGCGTTCTTGCTGCCAAAAACGGCTTCGGCGGCGCCGTACTTCAGGAAGTTGCCGGCCATCCAATGGTATTCTCCCGACCCCGTGAGGTTTTCTACTGCTTCTCCCCAATTGCGGCGGTGCAATTTGGTGCCGCCCTCGCCGGAAGAACCGACGAGAACGACCGCGAAGCGGGTGTCGAACGCCATCGTCACCAGGGCCGCCTTGCCATAGCGGGAAACACCTTCAATCCCGACATGCTTGGCGTCCACAGCTTTATCAGTTTGAAGATAATCCAGGCCGCGGGAGGCGCCCCATGCCCAAGCCCGCAATGCGCCCCAGTCGTCCGGCTTGCGAGGCTGGCCCTTGTTGAACAGCCCGATGATGCCCCTGGTCAGGCCCGCGCCGTTGTCCGCTTGAATACTGGCAGGATTGATGTATGCGTAACCCCAGCCGTCGGCAATCAGTTGTTGGCTGGCGGGAGGATCGCCACCTGCGGGACCCGCAGCGCCACCACGCGCCGCGATTGCGGCCTCCCCTGCCGCTTGTGGCAGTACGCCGCGGCCGAACATCATCATCACCGGAACCGGACGGGGGGCATCGGCCGGCGTCACCAGTGTCATCTGAATATCAACATTGATCAGCGGGTACGACGTGTTATCCACATGGCCGACGAGCTGTTTCCCGATCACCGCGCGGGAACCGACCATCGCGTTTATCGAGTTGGTGACCGTCCATGTCACCTTGGGCACGTTTTTGGGAACACGGCCAACGACCTCGCGCTCGAAATCCTCGACGATCTCGGGGCGGCGTTGATTCCACCATATTTTCGCTGTGGCGACTTTCTTGCCGTTCTTCAGTGCCAAGACGTCGGGCAGGTTGGGGAAGGGATTGGCCTTGGACTCGTCGTAGTTAGCATGATTGGGTGCGCTCTCATTACCGCTGGGGCCCGGGCGGAGAGCTTTGATGCCAAGCTGATCCATCATGTTCTGATGGTCTTCGGCCGCGGTCCAATTCATCGGTTGAGTGAGACCGCTCGCCTTAGCTTGCACCGCGCCCGAAACCGGTGCCGGCGATTGCCGGCCGACCAGGTTGGGAACTGCCAAAACCGTCACAAACCCAACCAGGAAATGCGTGCAGAAAGCCACGATCAAGCCCTTGGTGAGCTTCATACTTCTCCTGAGCCTAGTGGTATGCGTAAATCCTTTATCGGTGGGATCAGCATCCACGAGTTGCTTCAGGATGCCCTCCAGGATGACCGGTCTTGAGACCTTGGGTAGCCGCCGGAATTGCCGGATCGCCAGCGGTATAAACGCGACGTTTCGCACGTGGTGATCGTAGCACGATCGAGCTACGTTTATATGTCTCTTGCGAGCCGCGCCAGAACAGGCGGATAATGCCGCCCCTGTATTGTGCGGCGTGTGGAAAAAGTGATCCCTAAAACGGGCAATCCTCCAATGCTGCTGTTGACCTATGTGGGTCTGTCATAGGAACAATTCGGGTCCGCCCCGCACGCGCGAAACCGCGGCAACAGTGAGGATCCCCGTACTTCCCAACGCATGCTGAACAAAGGCGGGATCATGGGTGGCCGGGCGGAAAAGTCATCTCAGAGTAAGTGACAAATAACTGCAAGTGAGGCAGGGAAACGGGTGTTGCAAGAAACACGGTCAAAAATCGAGTTTGAGGCCGTATTTGCACCGCGTTTTCACGTTGACCGATAGAGCCCATTCAGTTTTTCTGGGTCCGACCCGCAATATCGCCCCGATGTGCCTTATAATGAACCATCACCTTGGAGGCGTGGGCCATGAGGGGAAAGCTGCTGCGGGACGCGGTTCACGGTGATATTGAGCTTGGGCCGCTCGAAATCGAACTGGTCGATACTACGGAATTCCAGCGTTTGCGCGGCATAAAGCAGCTTGGGACCGCTTACCTGGTCTACCCATCGGCAACACACACACGCTTCGAGCACTGTCTGGGTGCATCCTGGATGGCGCGGCGCATGATCGAGGCGCTGCGGCGCACTGCGCCTGTTTCTGCCGAGGAGGAGACCGCGATCCGGGTGGCGGCGCTGCTCCATGACATCACGCACATCCCCTTCGGCCATACTCTGGAAGACGAACGGCGCGTGCTCCCACGTCATGACAAGGACGAAGCTCGGTTTGCATACTTCTTTCAGGAGTCCTCCCTGGCCCAACGCCTGCGAAACTCCGGCTACCAGGACCGGGTCCTGCGCATCCTTCGGGGTGAGGCTGGATATGCTTCCGAGATAGTCACCGGGGCAATTACCGCTGATCTTCTCGATTACCTGAAGCGGGACACTTACTTCGTTGGTTTCTTCCAGTACTACGATGAGCGGGTCTTTCAGTCGTTCATCCTGGAGGGAGGGCACTTTGTCATCAACCTGGAAAAGCACGGCGTGCTGCGCCACGACGTCCTGTCGGAACTGATCAACCTGCTCCGCATCCGATATACGCTGTCAGAGCGCGTCTACTTTCACCACACCAAGATCGCCTCAGGCGCGATGATCTCCAAAGCCGTGGAACTGGCGCTCCAGTCCGGCCTGCGGCTCGAGGTTTTGCGCGGCCTCAGGGACGAAACACTGATGTGGATCCTCCGTGAGAGCTATGGGGGCAATGCAGGTGTCGCCCACATCCTCGACTGCATGGAAACGCGCCAACTTTACCGCGCATGCTTTGTTCTCACCGCCGACGTGGGAGCAGGCCGGCAGAAAGAGATCGTCGACCGATTCCACCACGATGCCGGCAACCGCGAGGCGCTGGAGGCTCAGATCGCCGGCGCTGCGAACCTCCAGCCTTGCCAGGTTATTGTCTATTGCCCATCGATCGGCATGGCCCTCCCGGAAGCTGAGGTCCTCGTCAGGCTCGAGAGCGGGCGCATCGTGCCTCTTTCCGGCAGCAACAACGATGAGATTCGAGTTCTCAAACAAAAGCACAAGGCCCTATGGAAGTTCTACGTTTTCATCGACCGCAACGCCTGGGATAGGCGAGAACTCATTCATCGCGCGGCTGCAGAACTCCTCACCTGATTTTGGATTGGGGCATTTTCGAGAGCTATAGCTTATCCGTATCAAATATCCGCGGACCTACGTCTGATGCAAAATCCGATCACGTCCCAGAGCTGTGTTGAGCGGGAGAAAGATCGGAGGTTGGAAGTCGGACGTTGAAGTTCCGAAGTCTATGTCTTGTACTTGGGCTTGGGGAATTGGGCCAGGATTTCCCCAAAAAGGAAGGCCTTTCGGATCTCCACCCCTTCCATGCTGAACAGATCCACATTGTCTGTCGTGGCGCTCGGAACAGACTGGATGACGAGTGTGTAAGTGCCGGGCGCGACGTCCGTTATCATGAAAGCACCCCGATCGCTGACGAAAGAACGCTGATAGTCCTGGCCGGCGGTTGCTCCAGAGGCGCCGCGGACATGGACCACGAAGCGCTTCACCGGGATGCCCTTGTAATCGATCACACGTCCATAAATTCCCGCTTCCACGCGCTTCAAAAGGATGTTGACCTCGGACGCTGCCGGCCTGGCAGAGTCAAACGCGAGACGCTGGTCGAAGTAGCCGGGCCTGGAAACCCTGATCTCGCGCACCGGCGGATACGACAACGACAGCGAGAAGCGGCCCGCCTTGTCGGTTTGTGCAGATCCATCAAACTTTCCTTGCGCTCCTCCCGCGCCGAAAACGCTGACAAGCGCATCGGCGATCGCCGCGCCCGATTCTGCGGCGATCCGGCCCTTCAATTCCGGTTTGTGCTCGAGCACGACCACGGACGGAGGCGCATTCGGGTCTACCTGAATGGTGTTGGCCTGATATCCGTCCGCAATCACCGTGCATTCGAAGGGATTCGTTCCCGCTGGCACGGAAAACTCAACCACGCCGCCGCGGTCGCCACCCGCGATCTTGGCATATCCAGGGGCCGTGGCTGTCGCATATGGGAGAACCTCACCCCGGCCGTTTTTCACCGCAAATGAAATGGGAGATCCCGGTGACAAGTTGAAATTGACCACTGAGGCCTGCCCCGCCTTTAATGGGCTCTGGTTCTCTCCCAGAACATATCCGCGGGCGAAAGCAACGATGTCTACATCGCCCTCCGGAAGCCCTTCAAGCGTGTATTTTCCGCTGGCGTCCGTCAGTGCTCCGACCGGTGACAGAACTGGACTGTCTCCCAGAAGTGCGAAAGGTGGAATGTTGGCTATTACTACGGCGCCTGCTATCGGCACATCCTTTTTATCAACCACCAATCCCATGACTGTGGACTGTGCCGGCCGCAGCTGATAGTCTCGCACAGCCGTCTTTGGATCCCGGACGGGAACGAAGGCATCTATCTGCGTATATCCGTCTTTTCGAACCCTCATCCACAGATTTTTGGGGGTGTTCAGACGTATTTCATAGTGCCCTGTGTCATCGCAGGTCTGGGTGTCCAGGGGCGCCGGCTGCTCGAAAGTAGGAGGCGACCAGAGCGGCGCGGTGCCATACACGAAAACCATAGCCCCTGACAACGGCTCCAGCAACTCAGTCGCGACCTTCCCGGCCGCCACGTACTCCGCACCTGTACTGAAGCCCCCAAGCGATGATTCGCTTATCGGCTGATAGGTAGGCGGGGGCGCATTCGTGGCCGTGCCCGGCTCGCCGGTGTCCGCCGGCAGTGCGGCCTGCTCGGCAGGCCCATGGCTTGTGCGAACGGCAAAGTACCATACCAGGAAGATGATCAGAATCACGGGCGGAATCCAGAGCCAGAGTCTCTTATTGCGTGCCATTCGGACCTCCGACCTCCGACTTTTCTCTCGGCTGCTGACGGAGTTTGTGTGCTATCGCGCCCATTTTACGTCTTTGCGCACGACCGTTACATCCCAAATCAGAGACTACAACACACGCGGAAGATCTTTCGCGAAAAAAGGTCTGTCATCAAAAGCCTGCGCTGACGCCGATGCGGAAGCGGGCAGGCAGAGCAGGATAGCCGAGCACTTCCATGTAACTCCTATCCAGAGCATTATTCACGACGGCAAACACCGTCGCTCCCGAGAAGAGCCGGAAGCTCAGAAGCAAATCCAGCACGCCGTAACCCCGATTCCGCTTCATGTCGAGACCAAGGAAGTCGGAATCCAGCCGGCTCCCCACAAGCGTCCCGGTGGCGCCGAACGTCCAGCGCCCGGGCTTCCACTTCAAATCGAGGTAACCGGAATGGCGCGGACGCCGTAGGAGCGACTGCCCGGCGGCATAGGCCGGATCGGGAGGGGCTGAGTTCTCCAGTACGCGCCCACGAAGCATCGTGTAGGATCCCCTGAGCTCCAGGCCCCATCCCAGAGTCTGCCGGAAGTTTGTCTCGATGCCTCGCGCACGTGTTTTGCCGAGATTAAAGAAGGTCCCTGCAAAGGTTGTGAAATCGGTGGTCACATAACCAATCTGATTGCGGAAACGATTCTCGAAGAACGTAAGCTCCACGGCTCCTTTGCCATCGCGAAAATCTTGCTCGATGCCGACGTCGTAACTTGCGGACTCTTCCGCCTTGAGCTTTGGGTTGCCGAGAAAAAACGGAGACTTACTGAACGACTCAACCAGGGTAGGTTGCTTGATCCCGAGACCGAAGTTAGCCTTGATCTTGGTTAAGTCTAGCGCCCCGCCCTGCGATGGCTCGTGCGCGTGCCAGGCCAGCGACAGGCGCGGTGTAACTGAGAACCTATGTCTAAAGCTCACGTTGTGCTCCAGACGCACACCTGCGGCCGCGAAGAAGCGTTTCAAGAACCACTGATCCTGAACGAAAGCGCCGAAGTTGATGCGCTTCGCAGCCAGCGGATCTGAGCGCGGATCCCCCGCGGTTCCAGTTTCCCGCTCGTATTCGGCTCCCGCAGTCAGAAGATGAGCGTGGGGTAGGGACCACTCACTCTGGTAGTTGATCTTCTGGCGCCGGTTTTGGCTGAGGTATTGATATGCGAAATCGTAGGATGTGAACGTGCACGTGTGGCCCTGATACTGTGCGATGAAGCTGCCGTCATCCACGCTGTCTTCGGAAAACTGCCGCGAGTCGTTGATCGTATAGGAAAGCGTTTGCGTCCAGGAAGGGGTGGTGAAATGGGTGAGGGTTACTCCCCCAGCCAGGTTACGGTGACGGTAGTACGCGTCCGAATCAGGCCGATAAAATGCCCATTGTCCCGGCACCCCCGTCCGCCCGGCACCGCTGCGGAAGACCGCTCGTAGCAGGCTCTTTCGCGACAAGCGGAGGCCGAGGTTTCCGTTCGCGGTCTCGTCGTTGAAGGAGCCGTTACGCACATTGTTGTCTGTGTCCAGGCGCGCAAACGATGCCGCATAGTCTAACCGTTTCCCTTTCCCTTCGATCCCGGCTTCGTAGCGGAACGTGGCGAGGCTGCCCCTTTCAAAAGAGACGCGCGGCCGTGGCTCCAGCCCTTCGCTACTGCCGCGATGCGTAAATATCTGGATGACCCCGGCCATGGCATCGGATCCGAAGAGGGCGCTCTGCGGGCCGCGCACGATCTCGATGCGGTCGATGCTCGAGGCGGACAGGTTGGCGAAGTTGAAACTCCCGCCAGGATCATTCACGGGGATGCCGTCGATCAGCACCTTGGTGTAGTCCGATTCGCCGCCCCGGATGAAGAGGGAAGCCAGTTGTCCACTGCCGCCGCTCTGCGCGATGGTGAGGCCGGCGACCCGGCGCAGAACGTCCGCTACTGAATCGGTCCCTTCACGCTCCAACTCGTTTCCTTGAATGACCGTGGTGCTGCTTCCAACCTGAGCCAGCGCCGCCTCCGTTCGGGTGGCAGTCACGACGATTTGTTCTGCGATCGACGGTATCTCCAGCGTCAGGCGCAGCGGGGCCGTGGCGGCGCTGACTTCCAGAGGCTGATGGTGCAGCGGCGCGAGTCCGGAGGCGGTAGCATTCAAGGTATAGTTTCCATCCGGCAGATTGAGGACGAACGTCCCTTGAATGTCAGTCAGGGCCGAGGCTGCAGTCTGCCCGGATTGTGAGCGGACCTCGATAAGCACACGCGGCACCGGTGCGCCGCTCTGGTCGACCACCAATCCCGCGATGTGGCGCACAATGTCCTGCTGGGACCAAGCACTCGAAGAGGGAAGAAGCATCACGAGCGCCGCCAGCATAAACTGCGCGCCGTGCAGCGGCACTTTGGCGTGCGGTGGCTTGCCATCGCTTTGACAAAGTACCGAAAGCGGTGTTGTGACGCCGCACTCCAAAGTGGCCGCGGCCCGGAAGATCTGCGGCCACAAGGCCGTTGTCAATTGACTGCGGTTTTCTGCGGTAAAAGCAGTTTTTACGCTGCGATGCGAGTTCATGGTTGTCTCCGTTCATCAATGACGGGCAAGACTTCGGGCAGGCCGTTGGCCAGCGGCCGCACCTCAAAGTCCAGGCCGAAGAGTTGGCTCAGATTTTCTCTTGTTATGACTTCCGACACCGTGCCCTGGCGGCGGATCGCGCCTTCGGACATCAGCGCAATGCGGTCGGAGAAGCTGGCGAGCAGGTGAATCTCATGCGAAACAACGAGCGTCGCAAGCCCCCGCTCCCGCGTAAGGCGGATCACCAGACGCATCAACTCGACCTGGTAGTTAATGTCAAGGTTGGCAGTGAGTTCATCGAGCAGCAGGATCTTCGATTCCTGGGCCAGCGCTCGTGCCAGCAGGAGGCGTTGTCTCTCACCACCGGAAAGCTCCGAGACGCGAGCATCGAGATAGCACGTCAGTTGAGCCATCTCCAGCGCGGCCAGCGCGATCTCTTCATCCCGCGCGCTTTCAAATCCGAACAGGGAGAGGTGAGGCGATCGGCCCAGCATAGCAAACCGTAGCACCGTCAGCTGGGAACCGTCGCCGGCACTCTGCGGTACCATGGCGATGTGGCGCGCGATCTCCTTGCGCGCCAGGCCGGCGAGCGGCGTCATTCCATTAAGCAGGATGTCTCCGGAAGCCGGCCGCAGGATGCCGCCCAGGAGTCGCAGGACTGTTGTCTTGCCTGAGCCGTTGGGCCCGATGATGCCGGTGACGGTGCCGGGCATCAACGCGAGCGTAAGATCGCGCACCACGGGTTTTCGGTAGGCGAAGCTCACGTTCTGGGCTTCCAGCGACGGCAACGAATTGGTCCGGCTCATAGCGTGCCCTTCCGCCGCGACAGGTAGACAAACAGCGGCGCCCCGATCAGCCCCGTGATGACTCCCACCGGCAACTCGACAGGCGCCAGCACGGTGCGGGCCACGGTATCCGCCAGCAACGTGAAGATGGCGCCGAACAGGAAGACAGCCGGAAACAGGATGCGGTTGTCGTTGCCGAACATCATGCGCACCAGGTGAGGGCAGATGAGCCCGATGTAAGCGATCGGGCCGCTGACGGAAACCACGGCGCCGGTGATGAGCGAAGCTATGAGATACACGCCGACCTTCACGCGCGGCACCTCCACGCCCAGAATCATGGCGTCCTCCTCGCCCATGGAAATCAGGTTCAGGCTGCGTGAAAACAAATAGAGCAGCAAAAATCCGGTCAGCACCACGGCCGTAACGACATAGATCGAGGCATCGACGGGACGGCTGAGATCCCCGATGAGCCAGTAGAAGATGCCGCGCAGGTCGGCCTGGTTGGTGCTGGTGAGCAGAATTACGTTGATCGACGAGATGAATGAGGCCAGCACGATGCCGGCCAGCAGCAAGCGCTGCGAGCCTTCTCCCGAGCGGCCGCCGCCGCCCGCAATGAAGTAAACCGCAGCAACCACCAGCGCTGCGCCGAGGAACGCAGCAATCGGACGGCCGTAGGCGAGACCCGCCGCAGCCTGCACGGATCCCCAGGATGCAGCGAAGATGGAATACAGGATGGTCCCGAGCGATGCGCCCGTCGAGACTCCCAGGACGAAGGGATCGGCAAGGGGATTGCGCAGCAGCGACTGAAAAGCCGTACCCGCGACCGCGAGAGCGGCGCCAACCAGGGAACTCAGGAATATGCGCGGCAGCCGGATCGAAAACAGGATGGTCGCGAGCGGGTCCTCCACCGCCGCAGGGCCGAACACACGGTGCGCGAGCAATCGGATCAGGCCCTCGGGCGGGATCGCCACACTGCCGATGGCGAGCGCGAACAGCGCTGTGCACGCCCAAGCCAGCAGCAAGGAAAAGCTCACGGCGGCAATGCGCCTGCGCGAAAGACGCCTCATTGGAAACGCTCCGGATGAAGCTTGCGCGCCAGTTCCTCAACAGCATCGGCGAACCTGGGAGATGGATGCTGCAGGACTTCGCTCAAGACGTAAGCACGCCCCTGCTTCACCGCTTTCAAATCGCGCCAGCCTGGCATCTGCCGGAGGTCGGGAAGGGGTTTCCCCGCATGAAAGACGGTCAGGATGGCGTCGGGGTTCTGCGCCAGCACCTGCTCGAGGCTGTAACGAGGATAGTACTCATCGCTTCCGGCCGAGATGGAAACGACGTTCGCCAGATTGAGAACGTCGTTTTCGAAGGTCCTTCGGCCCGGCGCCAGAAGAGGATCGAACCACGTGATCAAGAAGGCACGCGTCGGCGGCAGCCCGGCGAGGCGGCGCTGGACTTCTTGGAGCCGGGCTTTCATTTCTGCGACCAGGCGCTCGCCTTCGGCCGCACAGTCCGTGATCCGGCCGATCTGGCGCGTAGTTTCGAAAATCCCCTCGACGGATCGGGGCGCGGTTACAAACACCGGCAGTCCCAATTCCGCCAGCTTGTACACGGCGGCGCGATCGTTTCCGGCGGTTGATGCAATGACAAGGTCGGGTTGTGCGGCGAGAATGGTCTCGTAGCTCGGATCCAGCAGGCTGCCGATCTTCGGCTTGCGTTTCGCATCCTCGGGCCAGTCGCATTGTGTGGTAACTCCGATCAGGCGGCCGCCGGCGCCGAGAAGATACACAGTCTCGGTCACGCTCGGCGCCAAGGAGATGATTCGCAGCGGACGCCGTGGCAGGACGACGCGCCTGCCGGTGCCGTCGGTGTAAGCCACCGTCGGCGCCGAGGCCCCGGATCTGGTCTCGTGGCTAGTAGGCAAGGTGCGCGAACAAGCTGCCAGGAGCATGAAAAGCGCGAAGCTTGCGCGCTGTGGAAAAGAGGATGAATGGCGAGGTTTAGAAGGCATTTCAGGTCTCTTTCTCGCGAAGAGCTGGCTGAAACATGGGATGAGGCAGGTTTCCTGACTCTCGGGTCATTGCCGGGCTTCTCGCCTTCCCCGTCTTGGATCAACGAGTGGCGGGCTACTCTGGATGCTGCTTCAGGCCGCAGAAGCCGGCTCTCCGAATACAGTGGCGGGACCGCGTGGGATTCGCACCCACTTCCCTTTTACCCCCGCTCCGGGGCACCTCAATCCGAATTGGAAAGATCCAATCTAGCAGCACATCAATACCACCAGCGTTCGACTTTTGTCAAAGACAATTCGAGTGACGAGTGACGAGTGACGAGTGACGAGTGAAAAGAGAGATGGGACGAGGGGCACTCTTGATTCACCATTCGGCAGTTTCCCCTCGCGCACGATGCCCCCTAACTCGTCACTCGTCACTCTACACTCGTCACTTGTTGCAGGACCGTTCTTCAAAAACGAAGGTGCATAGGCTAGACTGTGCTGCATGATACGAACGATTGAATGGACGGGCTCCGCAGTCGTGATGCTTGACCAGCGCTTGCTGCCGGCCCAGGAGATCCACCAGACTTGCAATGACTTTCGCGAGGTTGCCGAGGCGATCCGCGCCATGGTGATCCGCGGGGCGCCTGCGATCGGCATCGCCGCGGCCATGGGCATCGCGCTTGGGGTGAAGAAAGCAGTCGCATCGACCGTGCAGGAACTGGATCCTCAATTCGAAAAAATCTGCAATGTGATTGCCGGCGCGCGACCCACTGCAGTCAACCTGTTCTGGGCGGTTGAGCGCATGAAGGAAGTATATCGGCGTTCCTGTGCCGGCGGCGTGGAAGCCGTGCGCGCCGCGCTCGTGCGCGAGGCTGGGGCCATGTACGACGAAGACATCCGCGCCAACCGCGAGATCGGGAGGCTGGGTCAGGCGCTCATCGCCGACGGCGCCCGCGTGCTGACGCACTGCAATGCGGGCGCGCTGGCAACTGCAGGCTACGGCACGGCGCTGGGCGTCATCCGCGCCGCAGTGGAGGCAGGCAAGCACATTCAAGTCTATGCCGATGAAACCCGTCCGTTTCTTCAAGGCGCCCGTCTGACCGCATGGGAGCTGCAGAAGGACAACATTCCGGTCACCGTCATCACGGACGGCATGGCGGGCCATTTCATGCAGCTCAGGCGCATCGATTGCGTCATCGTGGGCGCCGACCGCATCGCGGCCAACGGGGATGTGGCCAACAAGATCGGCACCTACTCAGTGGCCGTCCTTGCCAAGGAAAACGGCCTTCCTTTTTTGGTGGCGGCGCCTACATCCACGCTTGACCTGACGATACCGGATGGGAGCTACATCGCAATCGAAGAGCGCGATCCGGAGGAGGTGCGCAAGCTTCAGGGTGTTCTCATCACCTCCGAGCACACCGCGGTTGCCAATCCGGCCTTTGACGTGACCCCGAACCGCTATATCACGGCTATCGTCACCGAACGCGGTGTCGCGCGCCCGCCCTACTTGCAGAGCCTGCAGGCACTAGTGGCTGAGGATAAGTGACGAGTGACGAATGACGGGTGACGAGTGAAAAGACAAGGATGCACACGTTGAATCCAGCATCGATATCCGGCAGATGCGTGACGAATGGCCCGATAAGGCTTTTTCACTCGTCACTCGTCACCCGTCACTCGTCACTCGTCATTTGATCTGGGAGTCTGGCAAGATGCTCGTTTTGGGTATTGAGTCGTCATGCGATGAGACTGCTGCGGCGCTCGTGGAGGACGGGCATGTCGTGCTGTCGAATGTGGTCGCATCTCAAGTGGAGACTCACAGCAGCTTCGGGGGCGTCGTTCCTGAACTGGCCAGCCGTGAGCACTTGCGCAACATCGGCTTCGTGGTTCGCAAGGCGTTCGGCGACGCCGGCAAGAATTACGACCGGATCGACGGCATCGCAGTAACCCAGGGGCCGGGGCTGATCGGCTCGCTTCTCGTGGGATTGTCTTATGCCAAGGCGATGGCCTTCGCGCTGAAGAAACCGCTGGCGCCCGTCAACCACATCGAAGGACACATCTATTCGGCGTTCATCGAGCATCCCGGGATTGCTTATCCGCTTCTGGCGTTGGTTGTCTCCGGAGGTCACACCTCGTTGATTGTTTCGCCCGAGCCGGAACGCTACCGGCTGATCGCGCGCACTCGCGACGATGCAGCCGGGGAAGCCCTGGACAAGCTCGCTAAGTTTCTAGGACTCGGCTACCCGGGCGGCCCTGTCATCGACCGACTCGCAGGTCAGGGCGACCCGCGCAGCTTTCATTTCTCCATCCCCAAGATCAGCGACGGCACCCTGGACTTCAGCTTCAGCGGCTTCAAGACCGCAGCTCTTCGGCACATCCAGCAGGCTGGCATCAAGACCTGCCGTTCCCCGAAAAAGGTGCCCCAGAAGGTGCTGGATCTGGTGGCCAGCTATCAGCAGGCTATTGTCGATACGCTTGTGGCGCAAACACGCAAGGCGGCGCGGCAGCACTTCCCGCAGTCCATCTTGCTGGTCGGAGGCGTGGCGTGCAACAGCCTGCTGCGCCGCACCTTCACTGAGGCTTTCGAGGAAAAGGTTTACTATCCCAGCCCGATCCTGACTACAGACAATGCCGCCATGATCGCGGCCGCGGGGACCCCGAAGCTGCGCCGGGGCGCCGCTGCCGACTTGCATCTCAATGCCTTTGCCGAACTCCCCCTCTGCTAGGAAAATGGGGAATGGGGACGTCCCCACAAGTGCCTGCTTAGATATCGAATCGTACCAGAGGTTAGTAAAGTTCTTGGATCTTTCGCTTGGGGCGTTCGCGTTCCTTGCGTCGGGAGTCGCGGCTGCCGGACCTACCACCACCGCCGGCGCCACCCGGCCGATGACCAAATCGCGAACCGCCACCACCGCCGCCGAACTCACGCCTCTTGGGAGGCCGCGCCTCGTTTACCGTAAGGGCACGGCCATCCAGTTCCTTTCCGTTCAATTCCTTGATAGCGGCGTCCATATCTGCTTCAGGGGCCAATTCTATAAATGCAAACCCGCGCGATCTTCCCAATTCCATATCGCGCATGATCTTGACGCTCGCGGTCTGGACCTTCAGGCTTGCGCAGAGCTGATTTAGATCTGTCTCGACAACATTGAACGAAAGGTTCCCGACAAAAAGTTTTCCTGGCATGAAATCTCGCTTTCTGATTGGAGCGATGGCGTTAGGACCGGGGATTCCGGCGCTCCAGAATCCCCGGGGTTCTGCCTATAGCTTCACAACGTTCTGAGCCTGCAGTCCTTTGGGACCTCTGGCCACTTCAAACTCGATCTTGTCGCCCTCGTTGAGCGATTTGAAACCGGCTCCTTCAATCGCGGTATGGTGAACGAAAACGTCATCTCCAGTTTCACGGGAGATGAAACCGTAACCCTTGTTATTGCTAAACCACTTTACTGTTCCTTGTTCTTTCATTTGTTTTCCTGGTGAGAATCTGCCCCTTGGGGCATGTATGTTAGTTCCGGGCTTTCGTAATCATCCGCGGGCTATGAGCCAAAAACAAAAGAGCCGCTTCCTCCTTCAGGAGTTTGCAGCTCTTTCCTATCGACGAAGTTTTTACAAAAACCTGAGCTTATATAATACCCCATGTTCATATCGAAACCAAGATAAATTTCGGGGATGGTCACAGACATCCCCAAATGCTCGCAGGGTTTGGTCGACCCTCCCCAGCATGCCGGCGATAGGCTCGGCGTCTTGCTTCACCGCCTTTTCCCATTTTTCGAAATCGATGGTGCCGGGAAACGGGGTAAGAGGGACAAACTGAGCAAACGTCAACTCGGCACGCTCCGCCAGGTCAGCAGTGGCCGCGAACGTGTCCGGCGTATCGCTGGGCAAGCCGAAAATGAATGAGCCGCGCATGTGAATTCCCGACCCGCGGAAGGCCCGAGAGGGATTACAGGGTGACGGGAAAACTCGCAGCAGCTTTGAAGTCATGAGCACGGCACCCGCACAACCCGCATGAGGCCTGAGCCGATTCGCTGCCTCGCAAGCCATTCGTGCCGCTGCCTCTCACAGCCCGTCATTCGTCTCGTTGGGATTCCGCCGCGGGCAGCTCGGGGATTTCGGGGCGCGTGCCCTCGGTCGCCTTCGCCGCCTTGCGTTCCCGGCGGGCCTCGCGCTTCTCGAGCGCTCGGGCTTGGCGTTTTTGCTCCTTCTGCCGCTTGAGGAACGATGGTCTCTTACTTCCTGCCACGTGCTCTCCTCTCGCTCTCGCAAGCCCATGGCAAGCGCTCGCCGAGCAAATCCATTGCATGTAGGAATACTTTATCAGTATAGCATTTATGGGACAGCAACGCCCGTTCTATAAGTCTCTTCTGCCCGCGACGACAGATCGGACTATGCAGTCCGTTCTTTTTTGCCGTCGACAAGAAAACGCCCCGATGACGACGGTATGATGACTCAGTTCTGAAAAATAAACCGGCATACGTCTCAGACAGGTATATACTTATAGTCAGGAATCGGGCCCCCGGGATACTAGATGATGCATCCGCGCACGAGAGCTTCGATTTTGTCAACGCTGCCTTTCCGGAAAGGAAAGAATTCATGGCGAAGGATATTGTTCTGAAGCTGCGGTACCTTGGCATGATTCCACAAGTCAAACATCGCGAGTACGGATTCCGCGTCGAGAACAAGGATAAGGAGTTCCGGCAGGTGGTCGTAACGATCGACAACACCCTCTTTCTGAAGAATCAACTGATGTTCCAGGAAGCGCCCGACCTTTGCTACCAGAAGGTCTTGATGGACGTCGACAACGAACCGGCCGACGCGGCGGCAGGCAGCACCAGCACTGTTCCGGTAACCGAAATGGATATTGCCCACTATCGGGATTCTCACCCGAACGCCAACACACGACAAAAACCAGGGTTAAAGCGCTCGGAGCGTACCTGGGGCAGCTCGCTGCGCCGGTGAGGTCTACTTCGCCACAATACTCGGGTCATTCTTTGGTCAATTTCGTGCATTTTGCGGTTTCGATTGAGACCGGCTGGTACGAGAACCAGGAGCGCATTTCTCCCGGTATGATGCGTCGCCGGCGCTGCAGCTCCTTGCGCAACCGCCAGGCGTGCGGAAGGGCTTTGCAGAGCAGGGGCAGCGCCCGGAGCGAGGACGGCTCGCGCGCGAGCACATACCCGAGCGCGCCGAGGTCGCGCGCGGTGATCGGCAGCAGGAAGCGCGCGTAGGTGGCAGCGTCCATATTCTTGATGCGCAGGAGGAACCGGTTCTTGAAGGAGTGCATGTTGATTTCGGCAGGCAGCGCGGCGCGCCGCTCCGGCAGCACCCTGCGCGCATGGAAACCACAGGCGTCCGGCACATAGAGACAGCGCCAACCCAACCACTGGGCACGCCAGGCCAGGTCCGCGTCCTCGCGGAAGGCAAAGAATGCCTCGTCGAAGTACTCCCCGCCGTCCTTGACCTCCTCGAGCATGGCCCGCCGATAGAGCGCAGCGGCGCCGGAAGCCCCAAACACATATGCGCGCGCCTCGTATTGGCCCCGGTCAGGTTCTCCGGAGCCGCGGTCGAGATGGCGCTGATTGGGAGTCAGGTACATTCCTGTCGTATCCAGAATGCGCCCCGCTTGCGGCAGCGACGCAGCGGCGCCCGTTTCCACGTCTTCCTGCCAGCGCCAGAGCTTTCCCGTTGCGGATCCCGCGACAGCGTCCTCATCCAATGTGCGGACGAGGATCGATAGAAAAGAGGGCTCGAGCACCACGTCCGGATTGAGCACCAGGACATAGGCCGACGGGGTCGAGGCGATGATGCGGTTTTGAGCCGCACAGAAGCCGATGTTCCGGTCCGATGTATGGAGCGCGCTCAATAAACCGCCGAACTCTGATGCGATCGCTGTCGACTGATCGGTAGAAGCGTTGTCCCAAAGGCATACGACGAGGTCGCGCCAGGTCTGCGCCTGCAGGCTTTCGAGGCAGTGCTTCAGATAGCGCGCCGAGTTGTAAGTAACGATGCTGACCAGCACTCGCGGGATCATACGCCGGCCGTCCTTGCACGGGCCACGAGGCGCGCGACCCTCCAATAGGCGCGAGGAGACGAGACTCCGGCGCGAGTGGGTAGCGGCGCCCCGAGAGCTGCCAATACGCCGCGAAGGCAGAGGCCCGCGATGACGAGGCGGCGCGTCTGTGCCGCGGCTGCGCCGCCGTGGTGCTTTCTAAAGTAGCGGATCAGGTTGGCGTAATAGCACCGCATGAACTCTTCCGGCGTCAGGTTGCGCAGGCTGATGGCGCCGTAGTGCACGAAGTGCGCCCGCGGCTCAAAGACAATCCGGCCGCCTGCATTGCGGATGCGCTTGCACAGATCGACATCCTCGAACCAAGCCGGCCGGAAGGCCTCATCGAAACCTCCCAGGGACTCGAGCGCGGCGCGCCGAACCATCAGGCAGGCTGCCGCGGGCTGATCCACATCGCATGGAGAGTCGTGGTCCCAGTCGGACATACGGTAGCGGCGAGTCCAGGGGTTGCGCGGCCAGATCTCGTCGAGCAGCAGCATTTCAGCTGCGACCGCGCCGATGCTCGGGAAGGCGCGCACATTGAAGCCGACCTGAGCGGTTCCGGCGTGATCGACCAACTGTCCGCCGGCAGCCCAGACGGTCACATCCTTCTGGAGCCGCTCGGCCAGGCGGTCGACTCCGCCCGGCAAACTCTCGGTATCGGGATTCAGGAACAGGATCAGCTCTCCCCGGCTCGCGCGCCAGCCCTGATTGTTGGCAGCTGCAAAACCGGCATTCCAACTATTCCGCAGCACCAGGGAAGTGCCGGACCGCTGAACGAAGTCGAGACTTGCGTCTTCGGAAGCGTTGTCGACGATCACAATCTCGCAATCTGCCGCGTGCTTACGAAGCGAACCGACACATCGCTCCAGAAGCGGGCCTGAGTTCCAATTGACGATGACGATGGAGACCACGCGGCCGTCCGCCTCAAAACAGCCTGAAGTACCAGGCCAGAAAATGCGATGTTTTCAAACCCGGAGTCGAAAAGTCAAGGCGCGCCAGGCTCTCCGATTCCAGGATATGGCGCCAGAGCCGTTCGCCAGAGTTCTTCCAGAGCCGGCGCATGCCCCGTCGTTGCCTGAGCATGGCAGGAACCAGCGGCATCACGCCCGCCAGGCCTCGCAGGTAACTCAGCAGCTTGGCGTGAGCCGTGACGCGGCCAAGCCACGAGGCCTGGCCGGCGAGGATCATCGGCCAGGAGCGCAGCAGGACGCGGCCGGGAATGCTCTTGAGCAAGAGCAGGATCGCGTTGCGCGTGCGCAGACTAACCGCCAGGGGGGCGAATTCTCCGCCGCTGGTGGCGCCTCCCAGGTGATAGACCTTGGCTGCGGGCACATAATAGCCGTGCGCGCCCGCTGCCTGGAGACGCAGACCGAGTTCCACATCTTCCAGATAAGCGAAGAAGTGCTCGTCATACCCTTGGACTTCCTCCAGGGCCGCCCTGCGGTAGAGTGCCGCACAGCCGCAGGCCGAAAAAATCGGGATCTCACAACGGTACTCCTCGCCGTCGGGCCGCTCCTCTCCGCGGCGGTAACCGATGCCGGCGCGGAGAAAGCAATCTCCGGCACTGTAGATCCGGTCGCGCCGGCTGTAGTCCAGGATGCGGCACGCCAGGAAGGAAGCATCCGGATGCCGCCCGATAGCGGCGGAACACTCAGCCAGCCATTCGGCCTCTGCCTCGGTGTCGTTGTTCAGCACTGCGACCCACTCTCCACGGGCCTCCTGGGTGCCGCGGTTGACCGCGGCAGCAAAGCCCGAATTGCACGCCTGCGACAGGATCCGCGCCTGCGGCGCCACCCGGCGCACCATCTCGACCGAGTGATCTCGCGACGCATTGTCCACTACCAGGATTTCCGCCGGCGGATAAGTCTGCCGCAGGAGGGATCGCAGGCAGGCCTCGAGGCAGGCGGCGCCATTGTAATTCGGGATCACAATCGAGATCGGTAACGCCTCCGGCTGCGAATTCATTCCCGGATTATAAGGCAAAGTGACGAGTGACGAGTGACGAATGACGAGTGAAAAGATGCAGACCAACAGGCCTAGGAATCATCGAGAGTGGCGAAGAGCCATTTATGACTGGTATGGAGCCTTCCGGGCTCCTATGCGGAGGCGGAGCCAGACGATCAACAGCCATGCGAAGCGAAAGGGAAGCACCGTGAGTTTGAGGAGCGAGCGAACGAACGTGCGTGTCCGGCAATCCTCGTGCCTCCCATTTGAGATTGAAGCAGTCGTCGCTATCATTACTCATCGCCACCAAGAAGGCCGGTGATTGCTGATGTAAGTTCGATAAAGGGTGTCGAGCTGGAACGCGACGGCGTCCCAAGCGTAGCACTGCTCCGCGACCTTCCGGCCCTCCTGTCCGATGTGCCTCCTGCGTGCGGGATCCTTAAGGAGCGAGACGACACACGCGGCGAAGTCCTCCGCAGAATCCGCGACCAGGAGGTTCTCGCCGTCCCGACAGCGCAGGCCGGCGCAGGCTACGGTCGTGGCGACTACAGGCATTGCCATACCCCAGGCTTCCAGGATCTTGCCGCGGATGCCGGCGCCAAGGCGTAGTGGCACCACATAGACCGAGCCGGCAGCCATGAACGGCCTGATGTCCGGGACGAAACCGGTCACGTGAACGCCGCGGATGCTTGCCAGGGAGGCAACAGCCGGCGGCGGTTCGCTGCCAACGATGTACAGTTCGGTTTCCGGAACCTCGGCTTGCACCACGGGTAGCACCTTTTTGCAGAAGTAGGTCATGGCATCGACGTTGGGTTCATGGCGGAAGGCGCCGACAAACACCAGCCGGACGCCGGCCGGCGATCCATCTGGGGGCTGGAAATAGCCCAGATCCACGCCGGTGTTGATCACGTGCACCGGGACGGAGGCGCAAAACTTTGTCAGTTCCCTTTTATCCGTGTCGGTCACACAGATCGCGGCGTCGACGCCTCGCAGCAGCGCGACTTCGCGGTCGAGAACTTGCAGGTAGTTGTAAAACCAGCGCACCTTGCGCATGGGGTTCGATTCAACGCGGGCGCGCCGGGCGCAAGCCGCAGAATCGACCTCGTGCATGGTCAGCAGCGTCGGTATCCCGAGCGCCTTGTGCGCATAGCAGGCCATCTGGGTGTACTCGAGCTGAATCAGGTCGAAATCCCGCTCCACAAGACAATCCTCCAGCGCCTGCTCCATTGCCGGAGTGAGAAACTCATAGAATGGCTCGTACGGGAACAACTGCCAGCGCCAGGGAGGGATGCAAGGCATCGCGATGACCTGTTCGCACATCGCCTCGAGCTCGGGGAGAAACTGCTTCTCCTCCTCGTCTTCGATGAAGGTGAGCAGGGTGACGCGATAGCCCTTCGCGATCCGCTTCAGCAGGTGGTACATGCGGCCGGCGCCGGCATGCCTGCCGAGATACGGCAGGTACGGACTCAGCCACAGGACTCGGAGCGGCGCGCGACCCTCGGTCGGGTGCGCAGTGGAGCCGGTGCGCGAGCGGGCGAAAAAGAGCGACGGCGCGGCAAGGAGCCGGAAGCTCTCAGCGTCGGTGCGTGCTTCCCTGAAGGGCGAGCGCAACCTCGCGCCGAGCAGCGAGGGAAGCCTTCGAGCGGCCTGAAGAAGGCTGCGCCAGATGCCCAGGCCGAAATCGCGTGCGAGGCGATAACAGTTCCAGGGGAGAAAGACACAGTGCGCCAACAGCAATGACCAGCTGCGGATGTTTTTCCAGACGAAGAGGAACTGGTTGCGCTGGATCAGGGTCTGCAGCTCTTCCGGTGTAAAGAGCCGGCCACTGGTGGCGCGATGCTTGTGATAGACGACCGAGCCCGGCGCGAACAGCACGTCCCATCCCGCCTTCCAAGCCTGGAAGGAAAGGTCGGTATCCTCGACGTAGGCGGGCGAGAAAATCTCCTGAAACCCGCCCAGCATGAGGAATCGCTCGCGGTGGAAGGCGGAAGATCCGCCACCGGCCCAGAACACCGGGTAGTAGGGCCGGGATAGCTTCTCATCACCGACGCGGCGGTGAGTGTAGTCAATGAGTCCGCGGCGAAAGGTGGCGGCAGTCCTGCCGGTCTCCTCGCGTTTCGCGTCGGGTTCCGGGTGGCGGATCTGGCTCGAGACTGCGAAGGTATTCGGCCCGAAGCCGTCGAGCAAGGGGCGGAGGAAGCCCGTGTCCACGATCATGTCGCTGTTGAGCAATATGACGATGTCGTGCCGCGCCGCACGCACCCCGGCATTGTTCCCGCGCGCGAAGCCCAGGTTTTCCGGGAGTTCGAGGACGCGCACCTGCGGGAAAGCCGTGCGGATGTACTCCACGGAGCCGTCGCTGCTGCCGTTGTCGACGACCAAGATCTCGTGCGGCCGCCTGTCCAGCCGTACAGCTTCGATAACCGACGGCAGTCCTTCCGCCAGAAGCTCTTTCCCGTTCCAGTTCAGGATGACGATCGAGACCATCCCGGACGGCTGCGCTCGATCGGCGGGTGCCGGCTTCCTGCCGGCATGCGCGCGCCGGTCGATGAGATTGAGCACGATCACACCTGCTGCCAGCAACGCAAGGAACGGCATCAGCAGCAGGGTCAAACCTGACAGCATCAATCGTCGTAAAAAACCAGGAAACACACCGGAGCCATTTCGTGTGTCGTGTGCGTTTCGTGGTCTCTCTTTCATGCCCCGCCCTCTGAGGCATAGGTGCGCACCTCGACATCCATCTTGAGCGTGCCGTAGACCAGTTCGTCGGCCCCGAGGGTGAAGACGAGAGCGTTGTCGATCCAGTCGCACATGTCATGCTTTAGAAGGTCCCCGTCGGCGACGGCAGGGGCGAACGAATAGCCTCCGGCCCCCATGCGCGGCATGCGGATCAGAAAATCGCTCGTGTAGATCTGGCCCTTGCGTGCGGCGGGGAGAACGGCGCCCGCGTAGTTCGTGTTGCAGGCGGAGATGTCGACGCCGAGGCGGTCGCGCAGCGTGTAGCCCAGGATCGGCCGTGCGACGTCCTTCAGAAACTCGGCCGAAATGCGGAGCACCACGCTCCGGCCGCCAAGGACGTCTCTGGTGGGCGTCCCCTTCTCGTCGAGCAGCTCGACACCCAGAATCCTGGCCGCGCCGTTGCCGAAGCGGTGATCGATGTTGGGAATTGAGCGCACAACCGGCATTTCGTTGCCTGAGACGAGAACGTCCCCTGCCGCCGCTCCACTTTCGTCGCCGTCAAAGTGCCCGTAGCGGCGCTCCCGTTCGAACATCAGCGCCCGATACTTATTCACGACCATGTTGGCGGGTCCATCCTCCAGCAAACACCCGCCGTCCAGTAACAGTGCGCGATCGCAGAACTTCGTCACGGCCATCAGGTCATGGGTTACCAGGATGGTTGTTTTGCCGCTCGCTCGCAAGTGATTCATGCGATGCATGCACCGATGCTGAAAGATAAGGTCGCCCACGGCGAGGGCCTCGTCCACCAGGAGTATGTCCGGATCGACGTTGACGGCCACGGCAAAGGCCAGCCGCATGAACATGCCGCTCGAGTACGTCTTGACGGGCTGATCTATGAAATCGCCGATCTCGGCAAATCTCGCAATCGCATCGAAGCGCTGCTGCATCTCGCGCTTGTCCATCCCCAGGATGGCGCCGTTCATGAAGACGTTTTCGCGACCGGTAAACTCCGGATTGAATCCGGAGCCCAGCTCCAGAAGGGCGGAGACCTTTCCGGTGACATAGCAATCCCCGCGAGTCTGGCGCATGATTCCCGCCAGGATCTGGAGCAGCGTGCTCTTGCCTGAGCCGTTCTGGCCGATGATGCCGAGGGTCTGGCTTTTCTCCACCGCGAAGGAGATGTCCCGCAAGGCCCAGAACTCTCTATGTCGCACCGCGCGTCCCAGGTGAAGCGCTTCGCGCAGCTTGTCCCAGCGGCGGTCGTAGATTGCATACTTCTTGGATAGATGCTTGACCTGGATGACGGACATTAGAGCACGTCCACAAATTCACGCTTGATGTAGCGGAAAAACAGGCCGCCGGCCACAAACACCGCCAGGGACGCTAACGCAAGAAAAGTAAGCGCTCGAAGATCCGGCATCATCATCCGCAACAGGCAAGACCGATAGCCGGTCACAACATGAGCCAGCGGGTTCCAACGAACAATCCACGAGAGTTTTGCGGGAACCTTATTGCCGGTGTAAAAGATCGGCGTAAACCAGAACCAAAATGTCAGGATGACGACGAGCACCTGCGAAGTGTCCCGTATAAAAACATTCAGGCTGGAAATGAACCATGCGAGGCCGAGCGTAAAAAGCATGAGGATGATGAGGTAAACCGGGATGAGCAGGATGAAAACGCTTACCTTCCCCAGGACCCAAAAGATGATTCCCAACAGGATCGCGAAGCCGATCAAGTGATTCACGAGCCCTGCCAGAAGCACTGTCAATGGCAGAATCTCGGTCGGGAAAAGGGTCTTTGTGACCAGATTGGTATTGTCGATGATCACCGTGCTCGAGCGTTGCAGCGTGTCCGAGAAGAATAGCCAGGGGAGGATGCTGCAGAAAAGAAACAGCGCAAAGTTATTCGTACCGCTGTCGGGCGGCGTCTCCACTTTTAAAATAACCCTGAAAACGAAGTAGTAGCTGGTGAGCAGAACGAAGGGGTGGATTACGCTCCAGAAGAATCCCATGAAGGATCCGATATAGCGCCCTCTCAGGTCGCGTACCACGAAGTTGCGGATCAGATCGTGCTGGAGATAAATTTTGTGGATAAAGTTGCCAAGGATAACCCACGGCACCAGAGCCGGATGAACCCTCGCGCCCGCTTTCATTGCGAACCTCCTGCAAGGCGAGGCATTATATCAGACCTCTGAAATCAGGAGTCAGAAGCCAGGAGTCAGAAGCCAGAATAAAAACTTCAGACTTGGTCTTTATTCTGGCTCCTGGCTTCTGACTCCTGACTTCTGGCTTTTACCAGACGGGCAAAAAGGCGCTCATACTGCGAGACAACCTCATCCCACGAGTATTGGGCGCGTGCGCGATCGCGGGCGGCCTGCTTGAGACCGGCGTATTTCTCCGGAAAATCTGAGATATCCTGAAGAGAGCGTGCCATGTCTGCCGCGTCGTTCTTTCGGTACAAAATGCCGGCGCCGCCGAGTACTTCGGAGTTCTCCGGAGTCCCGTTGGCGACAATGATATTTCCCTGTCCCATAGCTTCGATGAGCGCCGGATGTGTGCCTCCGACTTCAGTTGCGTGGATGTAACAGAACGCGTTGGCCAGCAGTTCCCAATAGCCTGTGCCATAGATCGCTCCGGGGAAAAGAATGCGCTCATCCCGGGTCTGCTTCAGGTCACGGATATAACGCGCCGCATAAGGCGCATCGCCGATCACGGCCAGGCGCCTGCTGGTCCTGACTTTCTCGAATGCCCGGACGACCACGTGCGCGTTGTTTTCCGGTTCCAGTCGGCTCACGTACAAAAAGTAGTCTCCGGGAATGAGCCCCAACCGGTCCAGGGTTGCGTGGCTCTGGGGCTTTTCTGTGATCGCTCCGTAGGGGATGAAGACCGAGCCGGCGCCGTACTCCTCTCTGTAATAACGCTCGATGACCCGCGCGTCGGTGACTATGGCGCTGGGGAACCAGATTGAGAAGTGCTCCGACAGCTTGTAGTAGCTCTTGCCGAGCAGGTTCCACTTGCGGCGCAGCCGCTCGACGCCGTCGACGTTTACCGCGACCGGCGTGCCCAAGATGCGGGGTAGCCACGCATAGATGCTGTTGGCCGCGTTGCAGATGAGGATTACGTCGAACCGCCGGAAGAGCGCGTGCAGGACCGAGAGGAAGGTGTGAACTATGGTGTCGGTGTATTTCCAGCGCAGCGTGGGCAGGACTACAAGGTCGACATTGCGGTGGCGGTGCAACCCGCGCGGGACGTAGTGCGATCGGCCGTAGACAGTCACGGAGTGGCCGCGGGCCGCCAGCCCCGCGCCGCACTCTTCAGCGAAGGTCTCGAACCCGCCATAATTCGCGGGAATACCCCTCGTTCCTAAAATACCGATTCTCAATGTCTTCCATCCATCATACGGAAGCCGCCGAGCCCGCCGGAAAGCGATGGGTACCGAGTGAGGAGCAGGACCGCGACTCAATCTTCATGTCCGCATCCCATTTGCTTTGCCACTCAGCACTCAGTACTCATCACTCTGGTTGCGTATGGGGCGCTCATCGTGAAAAGGAACAGAGTTAGCACCTCGGAATCGCCGAAATTGTACTCGAACATTCCGGCAGCCAGCAGTGCGATCCAGGCTCCGACTGCTGCGGCTGCAGCAAAGGCCTCCGCTCCCGACCCGCCGGAGGAGCGATATACGCGGAACGCCTGCCAGCCGAGTTGGACCATGAACCACAGCCAGAGGATGAGACCCGGGATGCCGCGTTCGGCTGCGATTTGGAGGAAATTGTTGTGCATGTGGATGTACAGATAATCCTCGAACTCTCTAGTGCCCCGGTACGCAAGCGCCTCACGGCTGACGTTTTGCCCCACGCCGGTCAAGGGATGGGCACGAATCAGGCGCAGCGCAGTGCCGAAAACCTCGATGCGGCCTCTCGTGGTCGGATCCTGAGGATTCCATGCGCCACGTAATCTTTCCTGGATGCCTGCTGGAGAGACGAGATAGAGCGCCAAAAGCACTGCCGGGACTCCGAGAATCCAGCGCGGGCGCTTCAGCACCAAAATAGCGGCCATGCCGACGGCTGCCCCCAGCAAGGCGCTCCTTGTCTGGGAAAGATAGAGAGCCGCGCCCAGAATCAGGCCGAGCGGAATCGCCCAGGGACGCTTCTTACAACCGAAGACAACAATGTAAGCGGCCAGTGCGACCAGCACCAGCATAAGCAGGCCGGAATAGGTCATCCAGATGCTCATGAACCCTTTGATCCGGTTCGTCGGATCTCGGTGGGGATTGGAAATGAACTGGGCCAGCCCGGCAACCGCTGAAACCGCGGCTACCGCGAAAACCGCCCTGTAGATCCACGCAATCTTGTCGCCGCCGCGGGCAAGGATAGGAACGATCAGCAACAGCGAAAACAAGAAGAACTTCTTGACGAGGGCGTGATTCAGACTGCCGGACTCGACGAACACCGCAGCGGCGGTCCAGACGAACAAGAGGAGCATGGGCCACAAAATCGCCGCGGGCAACCCAGGTGCGCCCCTCTTTCTCTTCCACTGTATTGCAGCCGCAGCCATAGATGCGGCCAGCAGGATCTGCGAAGCCGCGATCGAGACCAGGACCGATGACACGCTCCCCGCCAGGAGAAGGAAGCTTATGCGTTGCGGCCAGTCTTCCAGGGATGATGGAAGGTAGCGTGCGGGCAGCCTAGGCATGGGCAGCCCCTGAGGCGGGCACGGGGCGCTGAAGGAGGGAGGAGCAGAGCTGCTCGATCTGAAGAATCATGCGCTGCAGCGTAAACTGTCTCTCCGCCCGCAGTCGTCCCTGCCTTCCCATATGAAAAGCCTCGACAGGATTGTCTGCGAGACGCTGGATGGCCTGAGCCAGGGCAAGCGGATCCGCCGGAGGAACCAGCAATCCATTTTCTTCGTGCTGGACCAACTCGGGGATGCCGCCGACATTCGTTGCGATGACGGGCAGCGAGACCGCCATTGCTGAGAGAATCGCAGACGACAGTCCCTCGGAAAGGCTGGGAAGCACGAAGAAATCGAATGAGCTCAGATAGGGTGCAGGCCACTTCTGGAACCCGGCAAAATGGAAGCAGTCCTCGAGTCCGCGCTCACGGACTTGATTCTCGAGATCCCTGCGGCAAGCTCCATCCCCTACGAGGACGAAACGCATGCGCGTATGCACATTCGGGATCAGCGCGGCGGCCTCGACAAGGTAGTAGAGACCCTTCTCCGGGCTGAAGTGCGCCACCGTGCCGACCACCATCGGCTCACCCGGGCGGCGCGGGTTGGGGGCTTCCCGTTTCGGAAACGGGGTCAGGTCCATTCCCTCGTAGATCGTTCGAATGCGTGCGCCGGGCACACCGTCAGCCCGCAACTGCTGTCGAATGCTCTCCGAGACGGTCACGATACAGTCGATCCCCCAATTGTATTTAAGACGGGTGATGAGGTTCTTTCTCAGAGGGAAATTGACGCGGCGAAAGATGATGCGCGTCTGCACCTTGACGAATCTGGAAGCGAGGTTTCCAAGAAGAATCGGGCGAGGAGTGTTGAAGGCCAGAATCTCAGGCCGCACGCGCGACAGAATCCCAAGCATGCGGGAGAAGGCGATTGGCCCGATCTCGCTTCGGATCGCCAACGGATGGACGGTGACGCCGCATTCCCGGGCGCGCTCCTCCAGGAGCGTCTGCGGGTGACAAATGAGGTGCAGGCGGTGGCCGTGGTCGGTCAATCCCCGGAGAAGGGTGAGCAGTTGATCCTGCCCGCCTCTCCAGGTGGGTTCGGTATCCACAAACAAAAACGACATCATGGAAGGTGGAAGCCGGGCTTCACAGTTTGACAGCGTTTGGCGCGAGTTCACGAATTGAATTGCGGCAATCCGCAGACTGTGCTGACTCCCGCGCTACCGGGCCGCACTCGAAGGCAGGGTGCGCCGAGGACGCAATCATACTGCCGAAGCACCACTCCCTGCTGGTGTTTGAGCACGGTACCAGTCGATGACTTTGATCAGGCCTTCTTTCAGTGAAACGGCAGGCGCATAGCCCAACAATCTCTTTGCCTTGCCGATGTCGGCGAGCGAGTGCCTTACCTCGCCCTGCCGCGCAGGTTCGTATAAGGGTCTGCAGTTGGTTCCCACAATCCGGCTCATCTCGTGCGCGAGCTGATTCAGGCTCGTCCGCGTCCCGCATCCGATGTTGAACACCTCACCTGCTGCATTCGGATGTGTGGCAGCGATCCAGTTGGCATCCACGACGTTGCTTACATAGGTAAAGTCCCTGGTTTGCTCGCCGTCGCCAAAGACAATTGGCGGCGCACCGTCGAGGAGCCGGGTAGCGAAGCGCGGAATCACGGCAGCATACTCAGATTTGGGATTCTGATGCGGACCAAAGACGTTGAAATATCGGAGGCAGACGGTTTCAAGGCTATAGAGCTGGTAGAAGAGACGGCAGTACTCCTCAGACACGACCTTGCTCAAGGCATAGGGGGACAGCGGGCGGCCCGCGCGCGCCTCCGTCTTGGGCAGGTCCGGATCATCCCCGTAGATTGATGAGGAAGAAGCCGCTACGACGCGCTTCACGCCGGCGTCGCGTGCGGCGACCAGCACCGACAGCGTGCCGCTGATGTTGGCCAGGTTGGTTGCCAGGGGATCGGCGATGGAGCGCGGCACGGAAGGGATCGCAGCCTGGTGAAAGACGCATTGCACGCCTTGGAACGCTTGACGCAAGCGTTCGGTTTCGTTGATGTCAAACCGGAGAACCTCGACCCGATTGGGATTCTGATCCGCCCATCCGGAGAGATTCTGCTCTCTGCCCGTGCTGAAGTTGTCTACGATCACCAGGTCGTGACCCTGGTTGAGAAGGTATTCCGCCAGGTTCGACCCGATGAATCCGGCCCCGCCTGTCACCGCCATCTTCGCCATAATCTACCCAAAGATTGAATTGCCGGACGTCAGACCGTCGGCTTCGGGCGAGTATCTTAACAGAGATGTCGAGGGCAGGCAACGCAGCCGGGATCTGGACCAAAAATACAGTGACAGGCTACGCTGTCCCAAGCCTGAGGCAATCCGCGAAAAACAGCAAGATGACGCGGGCGTGGACAGCGTAGCCTGCTTTGAAAATAGACGGAGCAGCTAACCGGATGGACGGGCTAAAGCCCGTCCCCACTATACGTTAATCTCAGAGACCTCAAGTGGGCACGGGCTTCAGCCCGTGCGCTTTTTCAGTACGAGCACCTCGTGAATCGCAAATATCTTTGTCAGATGTGCGCCTCTCGGCCCCGTCACGGCGTGACCGACCTTCCTCGGAGGCCAAAGTGCCGAGCTGCGGCTAGCAGATGCCGATCGTTGCTCCAGATTTCCGAGAATCCAGCGTCGCGGGCCGACACCAGATGTATCGCATCGCCTGCCCGCAGGTGGACATAGCCGGGCAGGTTGCTAACCGCGGCTTCAACGCTTCTCAGTACGGCATCAGAGATAGGGAGCAGAACCCACACGCCATCCTCGATATCTTTCGAAAAAGCCCGGCGCAACGCGGAGGCTTGGGACCTGCTGAGGCTTTTCTCCCGAATGTGCCGCTGAAAAATGCAAGCCAGCTCCGCGACACAAAGTGCTGAGCTGTGCAGGTCTGACTCGTCCCTTGCCAGCCTGCGAACGAGATGCGCGTCAGGCTCGTTGATGTAACACTTTGCCACATAGGCCGAATCGAGGTAGATCGTCAAGATCTGTCTTCCTCGAGAAACTTGCCGCTGTCCCCGCGCACCTGGGGGAACTTGGCAAGCCAGGCCTCCCGATCCGGCAGAGCCCGCGATTGAGAGCCACGACGGAACGGACGTAGCTCGGCTACAGGTATGCCGCGCCGGGTAACGACGACCGTGTGCCCCTGCATCACCTCGCTCACAATCGCACTTGTCTGGAGATGCAGATCACGAACCGTTTTTGCTTTCATGTGATACATTGTGACACTTGATGGCACGGGCGTCAATGCTCGTTCGACTGTTGGGCGGGATTGGAAGTGTGGCCCATCCTCAACGAAGTGGGTCCCGGCCAAGTCTGCCCCACATTCGATAGAAACCTCACGAGATTTCGAGCACGCGGATGGTGCCTTTGCCCCAGACGGTCTGTCTGCCGACACCAGTTCAGTAGCCCGCTGCCAGGAACGGGATGAACTGCGAAGGGTTGCCTTCTGATGGAGAGTGCGATGAAAGATCATGACTGGGTAAAAGAGTTTCCCGTTGCCATTACGGTTTTGGACGATAACGGCATCGTTCTTGAAATGAACGACAAGTCGGCTGCGACCTTCGCGGCCGACGGAGGAGCAGCGTTGGTAGGAAAGAGCGCGCTGGAGTGTCACCCGGAACCTTCGCGCTCCAAGCTCCAGCAAATGCTCAAGGAGCCGAAGGCCAACGTCTACACAATCGAAAAGGCCGGAGTGAAAAAGCTGATCTGCCAGACACCGTGGTACCGGGATGGAAAGTTTGAGGGCATCGTTGAGCTTTCCATCGTGATTCCGTTCGAGATGCCGCACTTCGTGCGGGATTAAAATACAGTGACAGTATCTCATGCGGGATTCGCGCACCCAAGTGCATGAAAAAGCGCACGGGCTGAAGCCCGTGCCCACTTGAGATCTCTGAGAGCCACCTAAAGTGGGATCGGGCTTTAGCCCGTCATCCAGTCAGCCGCTCCGTCTATTCTCGGAACTGGCTACGCTGTCCCAAGCCTGAGGCAATCCGCGAAAAACAGCAAGATGACGTGCGCGTGGACAGCGTAGCCAGTCACTGTGTTTTCCAGTTTCGGCTTGCTTCTGTGGTATGAGGGCGATAGAAATACGTCGACTCCCGACTTGCTCGCTATCGGTTCCCTGTGATGCGGGATTTGACGGATGTTCTCGGGAACAGAACTTGGACTGCGGGTTGCGGGCTTGCGCGTGCTTGGAGGCGTGAGTGGATTCCTCCGGTGAACGGTTTATTCCTGAGCAGGCCGACCCCTTCGATGAGATTGCGGTCGAGCATCAGCAGAGATACCACTCTGTCAAGAACCTCGTTCGAGGAAAAGTCGTGCTTGATGCCGGGAGCGGCGAAGGATACGGCGCCTACTCGCTGGCCGAAAGCGCAGCCCGAGTCGTGGGCATCGATATCGCCCAGGAAGCCATCGACAATGCCCGCACCACTTACCAGCGGCAGAACCTCGAGTATCGGGTCGGGTCGATAGATGCCTTGCCCTTCGAAGACGGCTCATTCGATGTTGTGGTCTCGTTCGAGGTGATCGAGCATCTCGAGGAAAGGGTCCAGGCGGCGTTCCTGCGTGAGGCGCGGCGCGTACTCAAAAAGGAAGGAATCCTGATCATCTCGACACCCAATAAGGCCGTCTATTCCGATCCTACGCATCTCCACAACCGGTTCCACAAGAAGGAATTCTATGTTGACGAATTCGAGTCGTTTCTCCGGCAGACTTTTCCGAGGATCTCATTATTCGGTCAGAGCTGGGTCATTTCGTCTATCCTCCAACGGCCCTCTTCCAGACACCTCGACAACCTGAAGCCTGCCGATAGTGCTGTACTCGCGCCGAAATATGTAGTCGCTGTGTGCGGAACCACAAAGTTGGTGCACACCCTCGATCTTTCCTCCGTCGTTGTTGACCAGCGAGGAAGGTTCGAGAGGATTGTGAACCGGGTCGTCGAACTTCAAGAAGAAATAGAGGCAAAGAATTCCTGGGTTTCGTCGCGGGAACAGGAAATCGAGCGAATGGGCACTCGGATCCTTGAGCTTCAAGATGAGGTGGCAGAGAAAGACTCCTGGGTTTCGTCGCGGGAACAGGAAATCGAGAGCATGGGCAGCCGGATCGTCGAACTTCAAGAAGAAATAGAGGCAAAGAATTCCTGGGTTTCGTCGCGGGAACAGGAAATCGAGAGCATGGGCAGCCGGATTCTCGAGCTTCAAGATGAAGTGGCAGCGAAAGACTCGTGGGCTTCGTCGCTGAAGCAGGAAATCGAAAGCCTTGGACAAGCCCTCGCCCATTACAAGAGAGAAGCAGCGGAGTTCGAAGCGCGACTGGCCAAAGCGCACCGGCACATTGCTGACCTGGACGCACGAATCCAGAGCCAGTCACAGACGGTTTCAGGCTTGGAGCACCTCGTTGAGTCGTTGAGAGGCAAGGAAGCGGAACTCGAGAGTATCAAGCAGAGCGACTTCTGGAAGATTGCCACCCGCTACTGGCGGCTGCGGGACGGTCTATTGCCTCACGGAAGCCGCCGGAGGCGCCTGCTCAAAGCTGCGTTCCGCTCTTCGAAGGCCGGCATGCAGGCCATGGCGCGAGTCCTTCGCGGGGAGTCGGCGCAGCCGGCCCTGGGAGCCCCGGTCGCTTCGGAGAGCGAAGGAAGCGCCGCGACGGCTCAACCCGGCAGCCGTGAGGAGCCGATCCGCTTTCTGCAGATGGGCCGGCCGAAGGTGTCGATTATTGTCCCGGTCTATAATCAGTGGGCGCACACCTATCGATGCATGAAGAGCGTTCAGCAGACCATGGCAGGTATGCCTTGCGAGGTTATCCTTGCGGATGACGGATCCGGGGACCTGACTGCGCGCGCCCATGAAATCCTGCTCGGAGTCAAGGTGTTGCGCGACGGCAAAAACCGCGGATTTTTGCGGAACTGCAACCGGGCCGCCGGTCGGGCTAGAGGGCAGTACCTTTACTTTCTCAACAACGACACCGAACTTCGTCCGGGCGCGATCCAAGCTCTTGTCGCGCTGCTCGACCGGGATCCCACGGTGGGTATGGCGGGATCGAAACTGGTCTACGCGGATGGGCGGCTCCAGGAGGCTGGGGGCATCATTTGGGCTGACGCCAGCGGCTGGAACTTCGGCAAGAACCAGGATGCGTCCCTGCCCGCCTTCAATTACGTCAAGGAGGTGGACTACGTCTCGGCCGCAAGCTTCATGATCCGGAAAGACCTGTGGATGGAAATCGGAGGCTTCGACGATCGATATGCGCCCGCCTATTGCGAGGATTCGGATCTGGCATTTGAAGTGCGCAAGCGAGGCCTCAAGGTCGTTTATCAACCTCGGTCAGAGGTTGTGCACTTCGAAGGCGCTTCCCATGGGACAGACGTCTCGCAAGACACCAAGAGTTACAAAGTCAGGCAGACGGAGATACTGAAAGCGAAATGGAAGGCTGAGCTTGCCCACCAGTTCCCAAACGGCACAAACCTCTTTCACGCCCGCGACCGTTCCGCCGGACGCAAGACGATCCTGATCATCGACCACTATGTTCCCCAAATTGACAAGGACGCCGGGAGCCGCACTATGTGGTCGTTCATCCAGGCCTTCCTTAGAATGGGGCTGAACGTGAAGTTTATCGGGGACAATTTCTTCCCGCATCAGCCGTATACCGACATGCTGCAGCAGGCCGGGGTTGAGGTCTTGACCGGCACGTGGTTCGCCGACAATTGGCCGGAGTGGCTCGCCGAGAACGGCCGCTGGTTGGACTATGTCTTCCTAAGCCGGCCGCATATCGCTCCCAAGTACCTGGGCCCGGTCCGAACTCACACGAAAGCGCGCGTCTTGTACTATGTCCACGATCTGCACTACCTGCGCGGGTTGAAGTTGGCGGAGGTAGAGAAGGATTCCTCGTTGAAGGCACGTGCTGAGCAAGACAGGAAAGAAGAGCAGGATCTGATGAGCCGGATGGACGTGATTTTTTCGTGCAGCGACATCGAGGCCAATGTTATTCACGGACTTTGCCCGGACGTCGACGTGTTCTACGTCCCTCCTTATTCGGTCAACGTGGATCTCTCCGGCGAGTTTGACCCCGAGGAACGTGAGGGCCTCCTGTTTGTAGGCGGATTCATCCACCCTCCGAATGCCGATGGCGTGCTGTGGTTCATTCGCGAGGTCTGGCCGGCCGTAAAACAGCGGCTCCCGGGAGTGGTCTTCAGCATCGCCGGTTCCTATCCTCCACCGGAGGTACTGTCGCTGGCATCTCACGACGTGAAAGTGCTCGGCTTTGTGAGTGATGACCGGCTGGAGGAACTCTACCGCACGTCGAGGCTCGTGGTGATACCGCTGCGCTACGGCGCCGGGGTAAAAGGCAAAACCGTAGAAGCGATGGCCCATGGAGTCCCCGTCGTGTGCACGGAATGTGGTGTGGAAGGGATGCCCAAGGTTGAGGACATCCTCGACCCGATGCAACACCGCGTGCCCTTGGCAGAAGGGATTGTGAACCTGTATAACGACATGCCCAAGCTCATGGAGATATCCAGGAGAGAGCGGTCCTATGTGGCGCGCCACTTTAACATCGAGAAGATACAGACGACGTTTGCACAGGCTTTGATACCGCGGGAACAGGCCGCTGGGCTGGAAACGAGCGGCAGCACTGGAACACCGCTTCGACGGACGTAAGCAACCGAATTACAACCGTTTGGTATGGGGGGCAACCGTGGCCATACGATGTCGATCTCCTCTGCGTCTGGGACTCGCCGGAGGAGGAACCGATGTATCTCCTTATTGTGACATTTTCGGCGGCGCCGTGCTTAATGCCACGATCGACCGCTACGCGCACTGCACGATTGAGCCGCGGGACGACGGCAAGGTTGTGGTTGAGGCAATGGACTTGGGGGTGCGGGAAATCATGGACGCCGAACCGGTCCTGGAGCCGACGGGCCCGCTCCAATTGCACAAAAGCGTTTACAACCGCGTCGTCAGGGAATACAACGCGGGCAAACCCCTCTCATTTTCTCTGGCCTCCTGGTCGGACGCGCCGCCGGGATCAGGCTTGGGCGCATCTTCCACTCTGGTCGTTTCGATGGTGGGCGCTTTTGCCGAGTGGTTGCACCTGCCGATGGGCGAATACGACATCGCCCACTGCGCCTTCGTCGTCGAACGAGTGGACGTGGGTCTCGCCGGGGGCAAGCAGGACCAGTACGCCGCCGCATTCGGCGGCGTCAATCTCATCGAGTTCTATGCCGGCGACCGCGTGATCGTGAATCCATTGCGCGTGAAGGACTGGATTCTCAACGAGCTCGAGGCCTCGTTGGTCCTCTATTTCACCGGCGTGTCCCGAGAGAGCGCGCGCATCATCGACGAGCAAATCAGAAACACCGAAAGCAGATCCGAAGCGTCGGTTGAGGCCATGCACGCGATGAAAGCTGACGTCGGCAGGATGAAAGAAGCCATTCTTTTTGGGGATATCCGGCAGTTTGCAGAGATTCTCGGGAGTTCCTGGCAGGCGAAGAAGAAAATGGCCCGTGGAATTTCCAATGAGCACATCGAGAGCATTACAGAATCTGCTATGGCAGCCGGGGCGATATCAGGCAAAGTCAGCGGCGCCGGCGGGGGTGGTTACATGATGTTCGTGGTTGCCCCTCGCCATCGCCTGGGCCTTATCCAGGCCCTCAGACGTCTCGGCGGCGAGGTCATGGATTTCCACTTCACCAAAGACGGGGTCACGGCGTGGAGGACGGGGAATGGCGCTTTCGATTGAGAGCCGGACCACGAACGATGCGAAACATACGAAAAGCATTCCGTGTGTCTTGTGGATCTCATGGTTTCCTTGCGGCGTAACGATCGGCGCAGAGGGCTTCTGTGAGCACCCCCGCGTTTGAGGCGATCGTTCTCGCCGGCGGGTTGGGAACCCGGATCAGCTCCGTGTTGTCGGACCGGCCCAAAGTGATGCTGGACGTGGGCGGACGGCCATTCCTGGAGATCCTCCTCGACCGGATGGCACGGAAAGGGGTTGCCAGAGCGATTCTGGCGACCGGTCACTTGCGCCAGTTCATCGAAGAACATTTCGGGGATCGATGGGGCGATCTGGAGATTCGCTACAGCGTGGAAGACCGCCCACTGGGGACCGGCGGCGCAGTGTGGAAAGCTCTGACAATGGCTTCCCTGGATGACGTGTTCGTGTTCAACGGGGATACTTTTTTTGATGTCGACCTTTCCGGGCTACATGAGTTTCATCGATCAATTGGAGCTGACATCACCCTTGCCCTCAAACCGATGCACAACTTCGAGCGCTATGGCACGGTGGACCTAAGAGATGCCAGAATCAGCGGATTTCGGGAAAAAAAGAAGACCGACGAAGGGTTGATTAACGGTGGGGTCTACCTGATGAATCGGCGTCTCGCCGGGCGGTTTGATTTTCCGGAGAGGTTCTCTTTGGAAACCGACTTTCTTGAAAAAATGGTCGATGACATCGTAATCGGGGGATACGTCCACGACGGCTATTTCCTCGACATCGGAGTTCCCGAGGACTATGCGCGAGCGCAGAAGGAACTGCCACTCCTGCAAAATTGGTGACCGAAGTTGGTGACGGTATCTCATGCGCGATTCGCGCACCCAAGCGCATGAAAAAGCGCACGGGCTGAAGCCCGTCCCCACTATACGTTACTCTCAGAGACCTCAAGTGGGCACGGGCTTCAGCCCGTGCCTGGAGTTTATACATTTTTCACGCCGCTGCTGCCGAGGTGAGGCGCAGAGCGGCGGGTTTCAAATGCAGGTCAACCGTTATTTCAGGGGGCCAACCATTTCCTTGCGAACTATCGCTATCAGGTCAGAACTTTTCAAGAGGAATACTTGGCATTTTTGAAGAAATATGGGGTGCAGTACGACGAACGATACGTGTGGGATTGATGTATGGGGCGGGCTTACAGCCCTCATGACGAATTGGGTGTGGGGGATGAGGTGGGATTGCCCTAACCTGGGGCGTTGCCCCAGGCTGGTATGAGGTCGCGCCTTCGGCGCTCGACTCCTATGGCCCACTCCAGATCGGCCCCTGCCCGAATGTATAAACTCCAGGGACGGGCTTTAGCCCGTCATCCAGTCAGCTGCTCTGTCTATTTCCGGAGCAGGCACCTTTTTTCGACAGCCGTTTGATTCATCGATCGAAGTATCCCGAGCGAAAAAAGGTGCCGGTCACCAATCTCGCTCATGCGCTACATTCTCGAGGCAACAATCTTCGCGATTGCAGTGAGCTGCTCTATGGTAAGCCTCGGTCGGGTTGTGCCTTCGAGTTCGGTATTGAGAATAACGGCAAAAGCCCCTTTGCGAAAAACCAGTATATACAAGGGCGGGCCGCTCACCGGTCCCACAAAGGCCTCTTGTCCGACGCCCTGGATCTTCGACTTAAATCCCTCCTTCGAAGATTTCGCGCCGGCATACGCGCTTGAGGGCAAGAAAGTCGCCGATAAGATCAGCTTTCCGTCCTGGCGGGCGAAATTCAGGTCTCCGTCGGCATCTGCACTCTGTGGCACTTGCTGGACTCCTTTGAGCTTGGTGACCTGCTCGATGTCGGCGATGGTGAGATACTTGGCGTACTGAAACTGGGCGGCCGGAAGCATGGCGTCCAGGGCAACCAGAAAAAGTGTTGCCGACACGGTCAAGGTCGTCTTCAGATTCATCAGAACCTTCCTTTCATACATTGTATGCCGATCGTGCGATCAGGCTTTTCCCCATCGCCGCAGGATGATGGTCTACCGCTATCCTGTCTTTTCCTGAAGGCAGGGCTTTATACTCCCAATTGGATTCTTTGAGCTTAGAGCGTATCGTCTTCGCAAGAGGGAAACAAGCGCCAATTCGGAGGTCTAAAACTCCAGCACGAACCCGGCCGTAGGAAGTATAGGGAAAAGCGCATCGCGCCCCATGGAGACCTTGCGTGTGGAAGCGTTCACGCTGAAGATCTGATCATAGCGCAGGTTCTCGCGATTGAAGACGTTCAGCACTTCCAGGTACAGCGAAAGCTTGCTGCGCTTCAAATAAAACGCCTTGTTGAGCCGAAGGTCCAGCCGACTATAGAACGGGAGGCGCTCCTGATTGCGCACAGTCGTCAGATAGAAATCCTGGCCGCGCTTTTCGAAATAACCCGGATACGGGAATCCACTGCCCAGGCGTGCCTTGGCGCTCAAATTCCAGTTCTCCGAAAACCGGTAACTGCCATAGGCATTGATCGTATGCCGCTGGTCAAAATCGCTGTTGTATCTCTCCCGCGTGACCAGATCCTCCCGCCTAGAGATCGTGTAGGCGTAAGAGATCCAGCCCGCCAGGCGATTCGCGCTTCGCCTCTGTACAAAGACTTCTAATCCGCGAGCATAGCCGCGCAGGGCACTGTCGTAATGAAAGTAGATGTCGGGCGCCGTAACTTTGCCCTTCACCAATCGAAACAGGTTGTCGCGGCTGCGCTGCAGGTCCGATTCCTCTTTGTCAAACAGCTCGATTCGGAAGCGTGATTTTGAGCCAAGCATGCGCTCGTAACCGAGAACAGATTGCCGTACCATTTCGGCACGCAAGTCCGAATCCCCGTTGCGGCCCAGGACGGGAAGAATCTCCGGAAACTGGCTGAAGACTCCCCATCCGGCATCGAGTTTATTGCTGGTTCCCCAGCGCCACTCCAACGAAGCGCGCGGATGAACGAGGATTTGTCCCGTCAGCCCCGTCGTGTCCAGGCGCGCTCCGAGGATGGCTGTGAGGCGGTCGCTGTTGATACTCCATCGATCTTGAACATACGCGGCGTTCTGCCAGTAATGGCCGCGCGGATTGTCGAAGTCCACAAATTGACGGAGGGTGTAGTTATACTGGCGATACAGATCGTTCGCCCCTGTACGCCGGGCGAGAAAACCGAATTCCACGCGGTGTCCCGAACCAAGTATCCAACTGAGGTCGCTGCGCGCAGCGGCTTCAGCATAATCACCTTGTTCGAGGACTGCAGTGTCCTTGTTCGTGTTCTTATATGTCTCGCGGATAAAGTACAATCTGGATTCGCAGTACAGTTTCGGCCCGGGCGTCCAGACCCAGGAGAAATTGGCGAGGCCGACGTTCGTGGCGGCATCGATGATGGACGTGACGCCGCGGTTTGCCGGGTTACGCGACAGCGTGGATCTTCCCCAGACAAACGATGCAGTAAGAGTCTGCCGATCGTTCAGGTTGTAAACGGCTTTGCCTTGGGCATCGGTGATGCCCATGTCCAGATCGCTTTCCGTGCCTAATCTCCGAATGAGATAGCCTGCATAGCTCTTCCGCACTGAGGCGATCCACGCTCCTTTCTTTTGCGCATCCAGCGGTCCTTCGGCGACGAAGGCTGCATTGGTTCCGCTCACTGCCAAGCGGGCACGGGCGTGATCGCGACTTCCCTCGCGCGTGACGATGTCCAGAAACGAGGCAGTGCGATCACCGTATTTGGCGGAGAAACCGCCCGAGTAGAGCACCATGCTCTCGACCATGTCTCCGTTCATGATCGTGACTGATCCCGAAGGACTCTGGGTGCCTAGAAGTGTGTGGGCAAGATTGTGCGTGAGAACGCCATCGACGATGATGCCGTTGTTGCCGAAGCCTCCACCCCGCACGGAATAGTATGAATTGAAGTCATCACCGGTGGCTACTCCCGGCAGGGTCTGCACTGATCGCAGAGGGTCGTCGATCAGCACTCCCGCCAGGTTCTTGATCTCCGTGCTGGTTAACGCAATTTGCGAGGACGCGGCTTTCTCGACCTCTTCGAAAACCGGCGCAGTGACCCGCACGGTTTCATGGATGGTGGCAGCTTCCTGGCCGAGGTAGAAGAGAATCTCCTGGGACTGCCCTTCTTCCAGATGAATCTCCTTCTTCAGCAGCCGATAGCCGATCGTGGAAACTTGAACGGTGTAACTTCCCGCAGGAATGCTCTCCAGGCGGTAGTTACCCTGATCATCGGTCACGGTCTGGAGGTCTGATGGGCGTAATATGATCTTAACCTTGCGCAGAGGCTCCCCGGTCGCCTGATCCACCACACGGCCCAGGATTACTGCGCCGGTGATGCCGAGTGCCGGCTGAGGCAGGGAGCAGAGAGCGGCGCCCAGAAAGAGGCTGCCAAACCGGCTGCGTGCCGTGCTTGAGAAGGAAGACTCTATCGGACGCCGACAACAGGCCATCGCACGTGTGTCCTCTGCATGGTCGCCTAATCTAGCACAATCAGCCGGCAGGCTAAAAAGGTGACATTACACTGCTGGCAATTCAGACAGGGTGCGCACCCCATGGAGCGATGCCGTCGCATAGCAAAAACGAACCGCGAAGACCCAAAGGCATTCGGATGATTGGCATGCAGTGTCTGAATCGCTGCCTCTAGGACCTGAGAAGTCTAGACATCCATAATGTTGTGCTAGACTTGGTCGATTATACTGAAGATCTGTTCGCCGGAGGATCACTCATGGCCTCGGATCGATCTGATCCCTTGAGTGTCTTTTCCTTGTCTCCGGATGAAGGAGAGCGTCGATACATTACAGGAGGCTCCGATCTGGGGAGGTCGTCCATGATGATTCATTATTATATGCTCTGCTACCGTTTCGAAGCGCTCGTGGCATCCCATTTGGAGCCCGAGTCGTTTGGACGTTACATGGCCGTGGGTACGCAAAAGCACACGAAAGGCAACGTCCTCTTCTTCGAAATCAGCCCCAACCTGAAAGGCAACTACTTCCGCCTGAGCGACATTGAGAAACGTTGTGTCCCGCACCCGGACGGGAGCCCGAAACGGAGCAAATACGTCGGCATCTACCGCGTGCTGGAACACCTCGAGATTGCCGATTTCGGAAGGCTGTATTTGGGTACCGCAGACGGAAGGGTGCTGGGCCTCGAATCTTCCGACTATGATCCGACTCACGAGGATGCAGGGCCGAATCTGTACCAGGAATTGAGCCCGGTTTCGCCAATGGTTGTGTCAATCCTGGCGCCGGCTGCCTTTATACGCTTTATCACCGATCCGGGAAACCCGCTGAAAGTCCCGCGTCTCCTGTTTGCCGATCTTCTTCTTGACAGGGACGATTTGGGACGGCTTGCGGGCTACCTCCCGTATGCCGACCCGACGCACATTGTGGATTGCATTGACGAACTTGAGCGCGGGGGCGACAAGAAGACGAAAACCGTCTCACGCGACCCGCATCTGCACGGATTCTTCCGGACTATCCGCCGCGGTTTCTTTCTCGGCGATGCGAAACACTTGAAGTTTTATCGCTTCCCGGAGCGTCGCGCTCTGGAAATCGAGCACGCAAAGTGGTGGCGTTCGGCATCGGAAAGTATGTTCTAGTTTTCATCGATCCTAAGACTTGGCTTCCCAACGCTCGATAAGTTCGTAAACCGGAACCTGCGGTGCTGGGGTTTGAGAGTTCTTATGAACAATCTGAAAAAGCTCTTCTTACGTCATTCGCGCTTTCGACGAAGCTATCTCCTGGCGATGGCGGTTTTGTTTGCGACGGCCTACCTTTGGCGATCTGTATGCGCCCAGGGATCCGCCTCGACCCCCGAGGGAGCGAATCGGTTCGTTCCTTTCTCCGTCTTCACTGATCCGAAATACAACAGAATGGAGGTCGCGTGTCTGCTGGCAGTCCTCGCCATTGCCGTCGCCGGGCTGCTCTACGCGGCGCTCCTGGTCAAACAGGTGCTGCGCGCGGATCGTGGAACGCCGAAGATGCAGGAAATTGCCGCTGCCGTGCGTGAAGGGGCGAATGCTTACCTCGCCGCCCAGTTCCGCCGCATTGGTCCCCTCATTGTCGTTTTGACCATTCTGCTTTTCGTCACTTACACGGGAGCCGAGCATGCGTTCCGGTGGGGGAGAGCATCTGCATTCCTTCTCGGAGCGTTGTTCAGTTGGACGGTGGGCTTTGTCGGCATGCGTATGGCGACGACCGGCAACCTCCGTGTCGCTGCCGCAGCCACGCGCAGCTACGGCGAGGCAATGCAACTGGGCTACCGCACCGGGACGGTCACGGGAATGCTCACCGACGGGCTGGGATTGCTCGGCGGCGCATCGATATTTCTGATCTTCGGAGAACAGGCGTATGAAGCGTTGCTTGGATTCGGCTTCGGCGGAACGCTGCTCGCGCTTTTCATGCGCGTCGGCGGCGGCATTTACACCAAAGCGGCCGACGTTGGCGCCGACCTTGTGGGAAAGATCGAGCAGGACATTCCGGAAGACGACCCTCGCAATGCCGCGACCATTGCCGACAACGTGGGCGACAATGTCGGCGATTGCGCCGGCATGGCGGCGGACATCTTTGAGAGCTATGAGGTGACGATAGTCGCTGCCATGATTTTGGGGCTCGCGAGCTTCGGACACAAAGGAGTCATCTTCCCGTTGCTCGTTCGCGGCATCGGCGTCTTGGGTTCGATCATCAGCACGTATACCGTGAAAGCCGGCCCCCACGACACCTCCGACACCGCTCTCCACAGCGTGCACCGAGGGTTCTGGATTGGTTCGACCATCAGCGTCATTGGGTTTTTCGGGCTGGGGTTTCTGTACCTTCACTTCGACCGCGCCTATCTGGCGCTGAACCCAATGGCGAATGCCGGATTCCCGGGCGGCGATCCCACGCGGCTGAGTTTCCTGGCAAATCTCGGGGTCCCGGGCCTCGACCTGCGCCCGGCACTGACGTGTCTCATAGGCGTCTTCCTGGCAATTGTCCTGAACAAGGTAACGAGTTATTACACGCACACGGGCTACGCTCCCGTCAAGAGCTTGGCAAAGTCGTGCCAGACAGGGCACGCGACCAACATCATTCAGGGCTTCGCAGTCGGATATGAGAGCACGGTCACGACGACTCTCGTGATCGCCGGCGCCATCTTGCTCTCGGTTTTGTGCTATGCCGGGTCTCCGCCGCTCTTTATCGCCTATGGAGTTGCGATGACCGGCATCGGGATGTTGACCCTCACCGGCAACACCATTTCGATGGATGTGTTCGGCCCCGTCGCGGACAACGCCAACGGCATCGGAGAGATGGGGTACGACCCGCGCGAGATGGAAGAAAAGAGCAAGGGCAGTTACAAGCGCGCGCGGCAGATTCTTGCGGACCTTGATGCGGTCGGCAACACGACCAAGGCCGAGACCAAGGGCATCGCGATCGGTTCGGCGGTGATCGCGGCCGTGTCGCTGTTTGCCAGTTTCATCGCCGTCATTGCCGTCGGCAGTGAGGACAAGATCAGCCAGATGCGCGTCGACCAGTATTTTTCTGAGGCAGGGAGGCTCACCGTTGCCGAACCCCTCGTTTTTGTTGGATTCTTGATTGGCGGGGCGGTTCCGTTTCTCTTCAGCAGCATGCTGATTCGCGCCGTGGGGCGAGCGGCGTTCTACATCGTTAAGGAGTGCCGCATGCAGTTCCGCGACGCCGAGATCTGGGCCGGCACGAAGAAACCGGACTATGGCCGTGTCGTCAACATCTGTACCAATACGGCGCAGAAGGAGCTCATCGGTCCGGGGCTGCTCGCGATTCTGGCTCCCATTGCGACCGGTTTTCTTTTGGGTCCCTACGCGCTCGGAGGATTTTTAGCGGGCATGATCCTGGTGGGGCAGCTCCTGGCCGTGTTCATGGCGGACGCCGGCGGAGCTTGGGACAATGCGAAAAAGATGATTGAGGACGGAATTTACGGCGGCAAAGGTTCGGATGCACACAAGGCAGCCGTTACCGGCGACACCGTGGGCGACCCGCTAAAAGATACGGCCGGCCCCGCCATCAATCCGCTCATCAAAGTAATGAACATGGTGAGCTTGCTGGCATTGGGACTCATCCTGGCCTATAACGTGCGCGCGCCCCATCAGGCTCCAGGGGTTGGATTTTTGGGCAGTCGGCTCATCGGCTCCCTTGTCGTCGCCTTATGTGTTGCGGCCATAGCCTGGGCGGTGTGGCAAAGCAAACGAGAAGGAGGCGACCTCAACGACCAACCTGTGGCAAAGAAGCCCAGATAGAGCTTCATCCAGACGGAAAGGCTTGCTCCTGCGTCCAAGGTTTGCCCTTGCAGAAAGTCCTGGCGGCCTTTCTTGCCGCTAATCCGGCGGGTGTCACCGACATCATCGGGCGATGATTTGGGCGAGCAGCTCGCGGTAGCATTTGTAGACTTCCCAGGGGATATCTTCCCGGATCCTGCCGCCGGCTAGCGGGATGTAGCGGCCGGATTGCATCAGGGGAACAACGATTTGATCCAGCCGGTCCTTCAACTGTTCCAGAGATTCCAACCGGAGAAAGCTCAGGGGAATGCCGCCGATCAGTCCCAGGTAGGGGCCATATTCCCGTCGCAGGTTGCGGTAATCGAGCTCGGGGACCTCGGCCGCTTCCGAAATCCACAGCATGGTAACGCCGGCCTTGATCATAGAAGGAAACAGCTTGGCCGTATTTCCGTAAGTGCTCACCAGGATATGTTCGCACTCGTGCGCCCTGGCCGCCGCAATGATCCTTTCATATACTGGTATTACGAATTCCTCGAACATGGCAGGCGAAATCAGCGAGCTTCTGTTGTCTGAGATCGGCTCGCTCAGGTAAACAAATTCCGGTTCCACGTCGCAGAACGTCATCTCAAGCATGCGAGCGCAGAAATCGGCGTACATCTCCATGCGATGCTGTATCATAGCCGGATTTCTGATCACAGTACGCAGAACCTGTTTGAGCGTCGGCCAGTCCTCCACACCCAGTGCCTGGAAGAAACCGCGGCATGCCCAGATGCAGACGATGTGCTCGCGGTTTTCAAGTCGCTTTGCGGTCGCGCGCCAATCCTCAGGAAATCGGCGGCGTGACACATTGAAAGCACGGCGATAATCCCGTGCGGAAAGGCTCATGATCCGGCCGGAGTAATCCGGATGGGAGGATAGGTCCGGGCCTGTATTTTCGTGAGGCGTCAGGCCGAAGAATTCCAGATGCGTTTTGCCTGCCGGGAGGCCTTGCGTGCGCCAACGCTCAATCACCTCGTCGCGCACCCCTTCTTCCAGCCGCGGAGGCCTGTCAACCGGTTCCCCATGGAACAGACGCCTGAAGCGTTCTCGCTCGTTCATGAATCCTCGCGCGACTATAGCGCAGGTTTTTTAGACCTCGCATCCTAAAAATGCTAGGTATCCTGTAACGATTTTGAGCCGGACCCGTATCAACCATAGGAATAATCATGTACCGGGCATCTCCCCCCGGCCTTTTGAGGGCGTTGGGGATCCGGTGAAGAAGCAACGCTCGAGGAAACCCTGTAGAGGGCGCTTGTGGTGTGAGGAGACGGAGGCTATGCTTCCCTCGATGAAGTTTCTGCCCAGCCGTGCAGTCTTGTCGATAATCATTGTTCTATGTCTTGTGGTGATTCTTGCCGTATTGGCAGTGCTGCAGTATCGCTGGAGCGGTGAGATCAGCCAGGCGGTACGAGAGCGGATGGAGTCGAGCCTGAGGACCTCGACAACCCAGTTCCGGCAGGAGTTCAACCGTGAGCTGCAGCAGCTGTGCCAGGCGTTTCAACCTGACATGGCCGTCCTGACGAGCCAGGACTGGCAACGCTACGCCCAAACCTGTGACGACCTGTTCAGCGGCGCTGAAGGGCGCCTTGTGAACTGCGTCTATCTTTGGGTCGCCGATAGCAATGGAGGCTCGCAACTTCTCGAGCTCAACCGTGGGGCGAAATCGTTCGAACCGATATCCTGGCCTCCTGTGTTCGAGACCGTGCGCGACCGATATGACCGGCCATTTATGAACCTGTCGCGCTTGCCCCCCGAGGTTCGACCTTTCTCCTGGACCATGATCTTGCCGATCCCCCTGTTGCTTCACCCGCTGACGGCATTCGAGCCCCCGGCTGGACCTCCCATGGCGAATGCGCGTTTCCTCGGGTACCTCATGGTGGAGCTGAGCATGAATGCCATACGAGGAGATCTGCTCCCGGAACTTGCCCAGAGGTACTTCGGGGGCCCGGACTATGACGTCGCCGTCGTCAACGGGCGCGATCCGGGCGAGATTCTCTATCAGTCTGATCCCAACCTGGCACCGACGGCGTTCGCCTCGGCCGATGCCAGGATCAGCCTGTTTGAAAACCTTCGCGGACGGGGGGGCCGCTGGACGTCGGGGACACCAGGAGAATCGAGACCACCGGATAATCCTCGTCCGCCGCCCCCTCTGGACGCGCCGCGTCTGGGGAGGGGTCGCGGCGGGGGACCTGTGTTCATGCTCTCCAACGACGGCACGGACTGGGAACTGGCTGCAAAACACCGTGGAGGCTCGCTCGAGGCGGTCGTAGCCAGCATGCGGCGGCGGGACCTCGCAATCAGCTTCGGAATCCTGATGCTGCTTGGCACCAGCATGGCCTTGATCATCGGGTTCACACAGCGGGAGCGGCGGCTCGCCCAGCTCCAGATGGACTTTGTTGCCGGAGTATCTCATGAGTTGAGGACGCCCCTGGCTGTAATCTGTTCCGCGGGTGACAACCTTGCGGAAGGAGTGGTTGTGGATTCAGGCGGGCAGGTCAGGCAGTATGGTGAACTCATTCGCGACGAGGGGTGGAGGCTTACCGGGATGGTCGAGCAGATACTGCAGTTCGCCAGCGTAAGGAGCGGCCGCAGACAGTACAACCTTCATCCGGCCCGCATCGACGAGATCATCGAGCACACGCTGGCGAAAGCGCTGCCCATGATTGAGGCTGCCGGATTTGAAGTTAAGAAAGACATCGATGCGGCCCTCCCTCTGGTCAATGCGGACGCCGCAGCCCTGGAGCAATGCATCCAGAACCTGGTCAACAACGCTCTGAAGTATTCCGGCGACAGCCGCTGGCTGGCGGTGCGAACGGGAACAGCCGAGGGGCAAAGAGGCACAGAGGTTCTGATCACAATCGAAGACAAAGGCATTGGGATCGAGCCGGCAGATCTTCCGCATATCTTCGATCCTTTCTATCGGGGCCGCGTGGCTACAGCCGCACAAATTCACGGGACAGGCCTGGGCCTGTGCATGACTCGAGAGATCGCGGTTGCCATGGGAGGGAGCATCAGTGTCAAGAGCATTCCAGGTAAGGGCAGCGCTTTCACGATCCATCTTCACGCCCTGCCGCCTGTGGAAGCAGCCTCATCGGTTTAACCAGGACAATCGTAAGCTTTCGCGGCCGAGGATCATGCTATGGAGCACAAAATCCTGCTGATCGAGGATGAGCGCGGATTGCGCCTCACGGTCAGCGATCGACTGCACAAAGAAGGATACAAGATCGAGGCCGCCTCCGACGGCGAGGCAGGTTTCAACCAGGCTGCGGGCGGCGATTTCGATCTGATCATCCTCGATCTGATGCTCCCGAAGAAGAGCGGGTTCGACGTCTGCCGCGATCTGCGACAGTTGGGCGTAGCGACGCCAATACTGATGCTTACCGCGCGAGATCAAATGGTGGACAAGGTGGTCGGATTAAAGATTGGCGCCGATGACTACGTGACCAAGCCCTTTGACATGCCGGAGCTTCTCGCCCGAGTGGAAGCGTTGCTGAGACGAACGGCTAGACCTCTCGCGGAAACACCGGCAGCATACCAGTTTGGCTCCATTCGGGTTGATTTTCGGAAGACGGAGGTCCTCCGCCAGGGAAAGGTCGTCCCGCTCTCGGCCAAGGAGTTTCAGTTGCTTCGCCATTTCATTGAAAATCGAGGTGCCATGCTTACGCGCGAAAAGCTCCTCCAGGAAGTGTGGGGCTACAACTCCATTCCCCTCACCCGGACGGTGGATGTGCACGTAGCTTGGCTTCGACAGAAGCTCGAAGAGGATCCCAAACAGCCGCAGTGGATCGTGACCGTCCACGGTTTTGGCTATCGATTCTCAGGCTGAGCGCCGCCCAATAATGTTGTTAAGGTAATGTAAAGAAACTTTTTACGACGATTTAAAATCCTCGCTTCTCACTCTGGAGTACTAATAATCAAAGGTAGATGTCACGCGACAGCCAAGAGTTGAGCGGTCGGCTGGCCTCTTGGATCTTGTCAATCTGGGTCTCGGGGTGGGGGATGGCGATGACGAATTCCACCGATCGGATTCTTGTAGAAAACACTTTGCGCGGGGATGAGCATGCCTTTGCAGAACTCGTGAGGCGATACCAGGCTGCAATCTGGCGGACTGTGCGCCGAAGACTTGTCGACCATTTCGAGAGTGAAGATGCCATGCAGGAGGTTTTCCTCCGCGCCTATACTTCGCTTCACAAGTTTGATCCCAACCGCCCTTTTGATCACTGGATTTTGCGCATTGCCACCAACTACTGCATCGATGTTCTGCGCCGCCGGCGAACTCGCCAACCCTGGCTCTATACGGAATATAAGGAAACGCCGGCTTCCTGCGCCTGGAACTGCCGGACGGAACAATCCTCCTGGACTCCCTCAGAGCTCAGGCACGTTGCACGCCTGCTGTTGAACGCAGTAGGAACCAAGAACCGAAATGCCTTCGTATTGAGGGAACTCGAGGGTTGGGAGTACGCGCAGGTTGCAAAAACCCTGAAGATTTCCCCGCTGACTGCGAGGGTTCGCGTATCTCGAGCGCGGCAAGAGATGCACCGCAAGCTTCGTACCTATCTCCATTCTGACATGGTGACTGCATCGTCGGCAGTGATGACGCAGAAACGTCTCATGTAAGATTCCCCGCCGAGATGCCGCGTCAATTTCGTGTTGCGGACTGACGCCTCTGGTTGTATGTTCAGGCGGTTTCGGTTCCGCGATCATGGGGGCCGTCAGTGGAATAGCGCCGTCATTCGCTCCGCGTTTTCCATGATCCTGACGTTGGCCTGGTGTAGCGGAAAACTTACGGAGCATCGCCGCGGAGCATGCGGCGCGGCCGGCGGCCGCTGCCGAAACACTCTGCGACGTTCTCTCCGGTGATATGCAGGGAGGGTCCAGTCCGTGATATGTCCCGTTTGCCGCCAACAGATGATTGTGGTCGAGCACGCAAATATCGAGTTGGACTATTGCGTGCACTGCCGGGGCGTCTGGTTCGATGCATCCGAGTTGGATCTGCTGTTTCGTTCGCTCGATCTGGCTCAGGGCCACGACGTGGACAGCCTGATGAAGCTGCCGAAGAGACGGCCCGCCGAGGCGCCGCGCAAGTGCCCCCTGTGCCGGAAAAAGATGCACAAAATGATGATCGGCCAGGAGCCCGAGGTGATGGTCGACAGTTGCGTCAAAGGACATGGTCTGTGGTTCGATGGAGGCGAACTGGGCCAGATCATTCAGCAGCTGCTGGATGAGCCGGGGATGGGTGGAGAGGTTGTCTCTTTTCTGGGTCAGACTTTTAAGCGCCATTCCGCCGGGAAAGCGTAGGGATCTCGGAACGTCATTGGGATGAACGAACGGCTGAGTCGGGCCCTGGGGCTAGCGGAGCAATGAGGAGGGGTTCAGCAAGAGCGAAGCAAATGCAATGACTCCTTTTTTCTCCTTCCATCGTATCTAAAGAGCGAGGCATAACAAGGTTCGCTGCCGCTCGGACGACTCTCTGCTCATGAGGGGCCGGGAGCGCAGCCGGCGGAACATTCAGGAGGTCGGCAAATGGGCATTGGTCTGATCTTTGCGTTTGCGGTCATCGGTGTCATTGTCCTCATCCTTCTCTGGATGATCGGAATCTATAACGGTCTGGTGCAACTGAGAAACGTTGTGAAAAACGCCTGGGCGCAGATTGACGTTCAGCTCAAGCGGCGGCATGACCTCATCCCAAACCTCGTGGAGACCGTGAAAGGCTACATGCAACATGAGCGAGGGACGTTTGAGGCTGTAACCAAGGCTCGCAACATGGCTTCGCAGGCTCGTGAGAGCGGCAATGTAGGGGAGACTGCCGCGGCCGAGGGTGAGCTGACCAGAGCGCTCGGGAGATTATTTGCAGTGGTTGAGAATTACCCGGAATTGAAAGCCAACCAGAACTTCCTGGCACTTCAGGAAGAACTGACATCGACAGAAAATAAAATATCATTTGCGCGGCAGTTCTATAACGACAGTGTCATGCAGTTCAATAACAAGACGCAAATGTTTCCTTCAAACATCGTTGCCGGCACGTTCAATTTCAAGGCCGCCGAGATGTTCGAGCTGAAGGACGCTGCTGAGAGGGAAGCGCCGCAGGTTAGGTTCAGTTAGGCATAAACGGGAAGCAGCGGGCGACTGGCCCTGGTTTTGTGGTGAAGTACTGTCATGTGGGAACAGATCCGAGCCAACCAACGCAAGTCCGCCATCCTTGTTGTGGTGATGGCGTTACTGCTCTTCGCTGTTGGATACGCGGTGGGTGAGGCGGCAGCGCCGGGAGTCGGACTCTTCGGGCTTCTCATCGCGTTTGCCGTCTGGATACTCCTGTCGTTGATCAGCTACTACGCCGGCGGCTCGATCATGCTTGCCGTCAGCGGCGCGCGGAAAATCGAGAAGGCCGATCTTCCGCGGCTCTACAACGTGGTTGAGGAAATGAAGATTGCTTCGGGTCTTCCGAAGATGCCGGACATCTACATCATTGACGACCCGGCGCCGAACGCTTTTGCCACGGGCCGAGATCCCTACCATGCAGCCGTGGCCGTCACTTCGGGTCTGCTGAACATTTGCAGCCGCGACGAGCTTCAAGGCGTGATCGCCCACGAAATGTCGCACGTCCGAAACAGGGACGTTCTGTTCATGATCATGGTCGGCGTGATGATGGGGACGATTGTGCTGATAGCCGACGTCTTCAGGCGCGTCCTTCTGTATGGCGGCTTGGGGCGGCAGACGCGGCGATCATCCAGGGACAGCGGCCAGATCCAAATGGTTCTAATCCTTGTTGCGATTGTGCTGGGCATCTTGGCTCCGATCATCGCGCAGCTCATCTACTTCGCTGTTTCGCGAAGGAGGGAGTACCTGGCCGATGCCTGCGGCGCGCAATTCACGCGCTACCCGGAGGGCCTGGCCTCGGCTCTCGAGAAGATCGCCGCGTCCACCGCGACGCTTCAGCATGCAAACCGCGCTACCGCCCCCATGTACATTATCAATCCTCTCAAGCAGGAAGGCATGGCCGCCAGCGATCTGACTTCGACGCATCCGCCCGTCAAGCAGAGGATCAAGATACTGCGGAGCATGGCAGGCGGCGCGAGCTACCTGGACTACGAGAAGGCCTTTCGCCAAGTCACCGGAAAGCGGAGCGTGATCCCTGCGAGCGCTGCCAATGAGACTCAACCGGTGCCTGCGCGCCAGGCAAGCAAGGCACAAGAGGACCATACCCAACGGGTGAGAGAGACAACCGACGCCCTGTGGAAGCTGGGGAATTACGGCTTTATCGCATGCCCCTGCGGCGTGAAGCTCAAGATTCCGCCTGCTTTCAAGCTGCCCGTCATCCAATGCCCGCGCTGCCAGCGCATGCATGCTGTGAAAGAGTAAGCGCAAAAATCAAGAGGAACGGACAAGAGTGATCTCGGCGACACGATGCGACTACTTGATCTCTTTCCGGAACTTGAAGATCGGGTAGACAACGGGGTGCTGGTCGACGCCGAGTGACCGCAGGCAGTTATCCAGGAGACCCCAGCCGACAAATCCATCGGCAGACTGCGGCTCCAGGTAGTAGAACGCCGCGTTGGCCATCGGCTGGGCCATGTCCAGGAAGCAAGTCCCCGCGGGGAAGTCCCTCGTGGCGAGCCCGTAGAATCCGCCTTCGAGCCTCGTCATCCCGCCCCTCGGCGCCTTGAGCATCTTGTCCACGACGAACTCCTCCCCGACCGCCTTCATGGGCTTATCCAGTGTCTGGAGCCTGATGTTGTGCGTGCGGAGCTTCGTGATCAGATCCTGCAGCTCGGCTGGAATGAGATATGCGCGCGGCACCGCGGCGTCCTTGGTGCCAACCGGCTTGGTCAAGTGCTCCACGCCGTGAATGACTTCGGGAGGGCCGCTGGCGGACCCAGGGGCGATAGCCCGCACGCTCGTCCCCGGCAGGTAGGCGGTGTCGTTCGTCCTGTAAGCCAGGATATCAATCTTGCCCCACGATTCGTACTTGCCCTCGACCCAGTTGCGCAGATCCCCCGACTCGGCTTGTGCGCGAACCTTGGCGACCGTGTCTTCGTCCGCGTCCTTGCAGAGCTTCTGCATCTCTTTCCCGTGAGTGTTGGTGTACTCCAGCAGTGCAAGCACGTACGCATATTGGGCGTAGATGCGGCGTTCAAACGTAGGGTGCCCGGGCGTTTCGGTGATGATCGACATCCGGTTGCGCAGGCCGTAGTCGCCGACGATGAACTTCGCCTCGGTGCTCCAGATGGCGTTGTCGTGACTCCAAACGGTGGGAGGCCAGTTGCGTTCGTCGGAGAGGCAATGCGTGAAGGTTTCGAGCCCGAAGTCCCGCCTGACCGCTTCGCGCACGGCCGGGAAAAGGGTGTCCCAGACATAGCCGCGCGGCCCCGGATGCGCAGCGGGGACCGTCGAGGTTGCGTAGGTGTTGGCGTAGCCGTGCTTCACCCGCCCCATCAGGTGCAGATCGACGAGGAGCACCGGGTCCCACCTGTTGAGAATGCTCTGATACAGCCCGGTAGCTTCGATGGTCTCCAGCTTGACGGCGTCGCGGTTGAGGTCGAGCCCTGCGGCGTTCGATCGCTCCCCGGCGATGTGCGGCGTGCCATCCTGTGTCATGAAGGTATCGGTGCCGTCGACGTTGAAAATCGGCAGGAAAATCAGGATCTGGTTATCGAGCAGGCGCTTCAGCTTGCCGAACAGAATCTCACGCATCACCATCAGCAGCGCTTCCGTGCCTTCGGGCTCCGGAGGGTGGATGTTTCCCTGCAGGTACATTACCGGTTTGCCTGATTTAACGGCCTCTTGCGGCGAGATCGCGCGCGGATTGGCCAGCACGATTGCCGGGGCGGTCTTTCGGAGCGGGCTGGTGAAGGCGTTGAATACGTAAACGTTCTCGCTGTTCCACTTCAGCATGTCGACGAATTCCAGGAGATCGAGCGTCGAAGTCGTCCGCGTGTAATTGGTTTTCTCGGGCACGGTGAGGAACTTGGCCGGCCACTTCCCATTCCAGTCTTTTGGGACTTCGTCGGCCCAATAGATCTTCGGCTGCTGAGCGCCTGCGGTCAGGGACAAGACTCCGATGAGAATAATGACGAGCACGAGGGATCTGGTTCGCAGCGTCATACAATCACCTCCAGGTGTGCAACGAAGGATCGCTTCTCAGTTCCAGCGACTCCGATTAGCCGACGTTCATATTCCGTATGTTCTCAGCGTTTGACTGGGTAGATTCTTCGGATCAGAAGGCTAAGGAGAACTCCCAGAAGAAAAGCCTGCAGAGCCCAATTCAAGTAGATGCTGAAGCCGAAAATGGAGACTACCCTTACGCTGATTCCTACCCACCCGGCCAACAATGCGCCAACAATGACGAGTACGAGGGCCAACACTCCCACAGGCTGCTTGACTCGCCTGCATGCAGCGAAGCCTGCGGTTCCGAAAACCAGGTAAGTAAAGATGAGCGCGGAAATTTCGATCTGGCTTAATCTCATTGGTGGTTACTCCCATTCAGCCACATTTAAAGACTTCCTGATGCTCACGGTCGGACTGTGATTGCGGGACATTGTATTCGATGCCTGGCCCGAGCACAATCGCCATCATTTGCAGCTGAATCAGAGCGGGAAAAGCAAAACGTCCCCTTTTCTTCTTCTATGTCTTTGCGGTTCAAAACCCAAACGTATACACTGCCGGTACACTGGAGGCCGCAGGAGAGCGCATGAGCGTGGGGTCAACTCCCGGAAGCAAGCCCGTTGTGGAACTCGTGACGTACAACCTCGGCTATGTGTGGCTGATCTCCGTTGTGGCAGCCATGGGCGGACTGCTCTTCGGCTACGACTGGGTCGTGATTGGCGGGGCCAAGCCTTTTTTCGAGAAATTCTTCGAGCTCAACAGTGGGGCCTTGAGCGGATGGGCAAACAGTTGCGCTCTGCTGGGCTGTCTGGCCGGAGCGTTCATGGCGGGAGCCCTGAGCGACAAGTTTGGCCGCAAGCGCCTCCTCATCTTTTCTGCCCTTCTCTTTGCCGTAACCTCGATCGGGAATGGGCTGGCACAGACCTTCAGCGTTTTCGTTGCCTGGCGGATTTTTGGAGGGATGGCGATCGGACTGGCGTCGGCCCTCTCTCCGATGTACATCGCCGAAGTTGCCCCGGCCTCGATGCGAGGGCGCCTGGTTGCCATCAACCAACTCACCATCGTCATTGGCATCCTGCTCGCGCAGGTCGTCAACTGGTCGCTGGCACGCAACCTGCCGCCCGGTTCGGCCGACGAGTTTATCCGCATGTCGTGGTATGGCCAGAGCGCGTGGCGCTGGATGTTCGGGCTGACGGCCGCGCCCTCCCTCCTGTTCTTTGTCAGCATGTTCGTCGTGCCCGAAAGCCCTCGCTGGTTGGCCAGGAGCGGGCAGCCTGAAACGTCCTGGCGCGTTCTCAATCGCATCGGCGGCCCCTGGTACGCTGATGAAGCGCTGGCAGACATCCAGTCGACCCTTGCCAGTGAAGAGATCCGGCACGTCAGCTTTAAGGATCTGATCGATCCTAGTATCAGGAGAGTTCTGTTGCTGGGGGTTGTGCTGGCGGTCTTCCAGCAATGGTGCGGCATCAACGTCGTCTTCAACTACGCTGAAGAAATCTTCCGCGCCGCCGGTTACGACATCTCCGACGTGTTGAAAAACATCGCCTGGACCGGTTCGGTGAATCTGCTGCTCACCTTCGTTGCTTTGGGGACGGTGGACCGCAGCGGCCGTCGTCCGCTCATGCTGCTGGGGGCCTCCGGCCTGGCCGCGATTTATCTCGCCATGGGATATTGCTACAGCTCAAACATCAAGGGCCTGCCGATGCTGCTGCTGGTGCTTGCGGCCATCGGCTGTTACGCCATGTCGCTGGCGCCGGTGACCTGGGTCGTGATTTCGGAGATCTTCCCGAACCGCATCCGCGGCGCGGCGATGTCGGTTGCGGTTACGGCGCTGTGGATCGCCTGCTTCATTCTGACCTACACGTTTCCCCTCCTGAACAGGAAACTGGGACCGGCGTGGACCTTCCGGCTGTATGCTGCCATCTGTGTCGTGGGATTCCTGTTCATCCTGCGAAGACTGCCGGAAACCAAAGGCAAGACACTGGAGCAAATCGAGCGCGAGTTGTCGGCTTGACGCGCAGGTCACGGCGGCCGGACATGACCTGCGATTGAAATTGAAATCCCAGGGCGCCGTCTGGCAACTGGCGCGCGCGGAAGAAACGAAAGAGTCATGAACTCACGAGAACGCATCGCCACAGCGTGTGACCACCGGATGCCCGACCGCCTGCCGGTGGACTTTGGCGGCGGATTCCAGACCGGCATGGCCGTCAGCATCGTATACCAGTTGCGCCAACGGCTTTCTCTTGACCGGCCGGGTACACCGGTGAAAGTGGTCGAGGCCTACCAGATGCTGGGCGAAATCCGCGACGACCTCCGGGATGCGCTTGGCATCGACACCGTGCCGCTGTACGGCACGGGTACGATGTTCGACTTCCCGGCCAAAGAGTTCAAGGAATGGCGGCTGCAGGACGGCACGCCGGTTCTCGTGCCTCTCGATTTCAACACCGAGTTCGAACCCAACGGCGAGCTCTTTCAGTATCCCGGTGGCGACCGTTCTGTCGCGCCCAGCGGAAGGATGCCTGCGGGGGGCCATTTTTTCGACGCAATCATCCGCCAGCAACCAATAGTGGAGGACCGCCTCGATCCGGCCGACAACCTGGAGGAATTCGGGCCGGTTTCAGAAGCCGAACTCGCGCACTACCTCGAGCAGGCGGATCGCTTTTTCTCTCAGACGCAGCGCGCGCTGTTCTGCACTTTTGGCGGTCTGACCTTCGGCGATATCGCGCTGGTGCCTGCCACATTTCTCAAGCATCCGCAGGGCATCCGAGATATCGAAGAGTGGTACATGAGTACCGCCAGCCGCCGCGATTACATCAAGGCAGTGTTCGAGCGGCAGGCGGAGATCGCGGTGGAAAACTTGGCTCGCCTCCATGCGGCCGTCGGCGAACGCATCAGCGTAATCCAGACCAACGGGACCGATTTCGGCACGCAAAACGGCCCATTCTGTTCGCCGGCAACCTATCGCGATTTATACCTTCCTTACCAGCAGAAGGTGAACGGCTGGATCCACGCGCACACGAGCTGGAAGACTTTCATGCACTGTTGCGGCGGGATCGCGCCGCTGCTCGATCTCATCATCCAGGCGGAGTTCGACATCCTGAATCCCGTCCAGTGCTCCGCCAAAGGGATGGATCCGCGGTGGCTCAAGAAGAACTACGGCGATGGCCTTGTTTTTTGGGGCGGCGGCGTGGACACGCAGCACACTCTGCCGTTCGGAACGCCGGCTGAGGTCCGCCGCCAGGTGCGCGAGCGGATCGAGATTTTTTCGGATCGCGGCGGATTCGTCTTCGCCGCCATCCACAATATCGTGGCCGGTACGCCAGTGGAAAATGTGCTTGCGATGTTCGACACCGTCCGGGCCTTTCAACGGTAGATGGCGAATTCGAGCTGGGGGCAGGTCTCTCCAGGCGATTCTGCTGAGGGTGGCAGTTTTTCTCTGTGAGCGGTTCTCGTGTGATCCGCTTTGCGAATTCTTCCGTGGGTCATGGTCTAATTCCTCACCCGAATAATTCACCATTCGGCTGGATTTATGCCTCGTAGCGGCCGCCGACGCGGCCATCCTCACTGGGGAGGGCCCGACATTATCCAGCCAAGCGAGGAGGGTGGAGGGTTCTTTCGACGCTTGGAGCCCTAAAGAGCGAAAAAACTGTGAGGAGAAGCGATCTCCGACCTCGGCGGAAGCTTCTCCTCAGCCTTTCCGCCATCATCACCGCGTGAATGGGACAATCCCGTGCGTTTCCCCTCCAATCCCCGCAGTCTATGCTATTATCTCGCCAGCACCAAGAAGCAATTGCTTGCGGAATGTTGGCCGTCTGGTTCTTCGGCTGCGCAATTTCCTACTATCTCAACCCGCGGTCGAAATTCCTGCTGATCGGATTATTGCCGGCTTGCTGGACCTTTGTGGGTGACTACACCGCGTACGACACGAGAGACCTGCATGAAGCCACGAATTCGCCTGAGTCGACCCGTTGCAGTTGCGCTGCTGGTTTTTATAGCCGGTATCCTCTGGGCTGCGGCACCCGCGGTGCCGCTTGAAGCGCAGATCAAGTACCTCTCCGGCACCGGACCGGACGACGCCGTTGTGTGGGATTTCTTTTGCACTGGCGGGCGCAAGAGCGGCGTCTGGTCGAAGATCAAAGTGCCTTCGTGCTGGGAACAGGAGGGCTTCGGCACGTACTACTATGGCACGTGGCGGCGCGGAAAGCCCGACGACGATCCCGCGATTCCGAAAGAGCAGGGGAAGTACCGCACCGAATTCACAGTGCCCGCCAACTGGCGGGGGAGGCATGTACGCCTCGTCTTCGAAGCGGTGATGACCGACACTGAAGTCTGGATCAACGGCCGATCCGCCGGCCCGGTGCACCAGGGCGGATTCTATCGCTTCCACTATGACGTAGCCTCCCTGGTGAAGTATGGCGCGACGAACTTGCTTGAAGTGACCGTCAGCAAGGAGTCTTCGAACCAGAGCATCAACCTGTCCGAGCGCCGCGGTGACTACTGGACCTTCGGCGGCATCTATCGGCCCGTGTGGCTCGAGGCGCGACCGGCGCAGTTCATCGATTGGACCGCAATCGACGCGCGAGCCGACGGCGCCTTTTGCGCGCATGTTTACCTCGGCACGCCCCTGCCCGGTGCGCAGGTGGCCGCACAGGTTTTCGACGCGGACAATAGACCGGTCGGAGCGCCGCTCGCGGCGACTGCTGACGCGCAGGGCAATTTGGCGATCGTGCGCGGCACGTTCAATGCCGTGAAATCCTGGACCGCCGAGACTCCCAGCCTGTACCGCGTGCAGTTCACGCTTTCAGAGGACGGCTGGCCGCGGCACAGGATCATGGAGCGCTTCGGCTTCCGCACGCTCGAGGTGCGGCCGCGGGATGGCGTGTATCTCAACGGCCAAAAGATCGTGCTCAAGGGCATCGACCGCCACTGCTTCTGGCCGGAGACCGGTCGCACGCTCAGCCGCAGGCAGAGCTATTCCGACGCGCGCCTCATTAAGGAAGCGAACATGAACGCCGTGCGTATGTCGCATTATCCGCCCGATGCTTACTTCCTCGAGGCGTGCGACGAGCTCGGCCTTTACGCGCTCGATGAGCTTGCCGGCTGGCAGGGTTTCTACGACACGGCGGCTGGTGCGCGGCTCATCGGCCAGATGGTCCGCCGCGATGTCAACCATCCGAGCATCCTCTTCTGGGACAACGGCAACGAGGGCGGCTGGAACACGGAGAACGACGGCGAGTTCAACCGCTGGGACCTGCAGCAGCGGCCCGTCCTGCATCCATGGGAGATTTTCAGCGGCATCAACACCAAGCACTATCCGAAATACGAGTTGATGCAACAACTCAGCGCCGGCCCGGAAATCTTCATGCCGACGGAATTTCTGCATGGCCTGTACGACGGCGGGATTGGCGCGGGCCTGCGCGACTATTGGGCAGTAATGAGCCGGAGCCCGACCTGCGCGGGCGGGTTTTTCTGGGTTTTTGCCGACGAGGGAGTCGTGCGTACCGACCAGGACGGCCGCATCGACTGCGCGGGCAACGCCGCGCCCGACGGAATCACCGGCCCGCATCACGAGAAAGAGGGCAGCTACTACGCGGTGAGGGAAGTCTGGTCGCCCGTGCAAATCACCGGGCAATCCGACGGCGTGCTCAAAGTAGAGAACCACTACGACTTCACAAATCTCAGCCAGTGTACCTTTGCCTGGGAGCTGGCGCGGTTTCCCGGACCGGCAGACAAAGGGCGAGGGCACCAGATCCTCGCGAGCGGCGAGGTAAAGGGACCGGCGGTCGCGCCGCGCACCGCGGGCGAGCTTGTGCTCCGGCTGCCGGATGCGCAGAAGGATGCTGAAGCGCTGTTTGTCACCGCCAAGAATCCCGACGGCCGTGCGGTGTGGATCTGGTCCTGGGCGTTGAAAGAAAACATCGGTGCGCTAAAACAGTCGGCGAGCCACGCGGGACCCGTCACTAGCCGGTCTGAGGGCGATTACCTGGTGGTTGAAGCGGGCAGTCAGACGCTGCGCTTTCACGGGCGCACCGGATCGATTGTTTCCGTTAGCCGACGTGGCAAAACCATTTCCTTTGGGAACGGGCCACGGTTCGTCGCCTACCGGCGCAAGGAGCACAATTTCACGGACCTCGCCGGACCGGCGCGCATGACGGCCTTGACCGCGCGTCCCGAAGGCAACGCGGTGATCGTCGAGGCAGACTATGACGGCGCGTTGCGCTGGGTGCGATGGAAGATTCTGCCCGACATGGTGGCACTTGATTACGAGTACGCCTTCGATGGGACAGTAGACCTGCTTGGTGTGCAGTTAGACTGCCCCGAGGTGAATCTGAAGTCCAAACGCTGGCTTGGACGCGGTCCGTACCACGTGTGGCAGAACCGCCTGGAGGGCGGCGTGCTTGACGTGTGGGAGACCGCGTACAACGACCCCGTGCCGGGCGAGAGTTGGGCATACCCGGAGTTCAGGGGTTATTTCGGCGACTGGCGCTGGGCGGTGCTGGAGACAACAGAGGGTTCGATCACGGTCGAAAATGCGGCCGGCGACTGCTTTCTCGGTGTCTTCACGCCGAGGGACGGCAAGGTCGGGCCTCTGCTAGATTTGCCCGTGACTGGTCTTGCCTTCCTCGACGTCATCCCGGCCATCGGGGAAAAGTTCAGCCTGGCCGAAACGCTCGGCCCGCAGTCTCAACCTCGGAAGGTCAGCGGCACGCGTCGCGACAGCTTGATCTTCCGCTTCGACATGCGATGAGAGGATCCCATTTCGCTCCACGAAGACGTGTTGGGTTGTGGGGTGCGAGGTTCCAGCTACCTTGCTCCCCCACGGTCACGTCCGGAGGGGAACGTCACCCGTCCGTTGGCATACTGCCGATAGCAGCGGCATTGTTGTTCGAACTCACAGTGGTGGTGCTGGGCGCCCAGCAAAGTCCGTCGGGCGCCGCAATCTCGGCTACGGGTGGCCTCTGGCCGAACCTGGCGCAAAACATCGAGCGCCCGCTGCGCTACTATCCGGACGGCCGCGACTTCGTGATCGAGAACGGCACGGAGTTCTTTAACCGCCCGCTTTACGGGGCGAACACGGCATTCCGCGTCGACGCGGGCGACCGGCCGGAATTCTCACTCTACCTGCCCGGCCGAGGCGGCAATCTGCGCCTCGGTCTCAAGTCCGGTGCCCGCGTGAAATGGCTCCACGACGCGGAACGGATCATCGCCCGCTACCGCCCGGGCGCGATGATTTATGAGATTCGGGATTCGCTTCTCGGCCGCGCCGGAGCCTTAAGTGTCACGGCGCTGGCCATGTACACCACGGATGGTCTGATCGTGCGCACCGATGCCGCCCACGTGAGCGCAGGCGTCGAACTCATCTGGGCTTACGGCGGCGTCAATGGCCAGCGCGGCCGGCGCGACGGCGACATCGGCACCGAAGACGTTCCGATCAGCGCATACTTCCAGCTCAGGCCCGAATTTTGCCGCGACAACACCTTCACCCTTGGCACGGGGACCTTCACGCTGCGCAGCAGACCGGCAACGATCCTCGGTCTTGTGCCGGCCGGCGCCCAGCTCGCGGTCGCCGATGCAACGAAATGGGTTTCTCCCAGCGAGCTTCTGGCGTCGGCAGGCGACGCGCCTGAACTGCAGGTAACGGTGGGCCGTGTGGCTTTGACCGCGGGTATGCCGCTGTTCCTGGCGCTGCAACGTGTGGCCGATGCACCCGCCTCGGCAGGAATGTTGCTCGCCGATCGCGAGGTCACGGGTGACGGTCCTGACCAAGACAGAGATCCGGGGCAGCTATCGCTGCGGCCGGCTTATTGGGTCGAGGATTTGCCCCGCGTATTTGAAGAGACCGGCGGCCATTTTCGCGCGCTACGCGAGCAGGTCACCGTCGACACTCCTGATCCGTTCATCAATGCCGCCGCAGCGGCATTGTGCATTGCCGCGGATGGGGTGTGGGACGAGCCGAGCGGAACGGTGCAGCACGGCGCAGTTGCGTGGCGGACCAGACTGCTCGGCTGGCGCGGGCCGTATGCCATGGACGCGCTCGGCTGGCACGGCCGTGCACGGCGGCGCCTGACCTATTGGGCCGGGCGGCAGAACAACGACCCTATCCCCGACCAATTGCCGCCGCCGGACGCCGATGCGAATCTGGCACGCAGCGAGGCCGCCCTGCACAGCAACGGTGACATGTCGAATTCCCATTACGACATGAATCTCGTTTACATCGACGCGCTGTTTCGGCACCTCCTGTGGACAGGCGATCTGGAGTTCGCGCGCTCCATGTGGCCGGTGATCGAGCGGCACCTCGCGTGGGAGCGGCGCCTTTTCCGCCGGCCCTTCGGGCCCGCCGGTCTCCCGCTTTACGAAGCCTACGCCGCAATCTGGGCGAGCGACGACCTCGAGTACAACGGCGGCGGCGCGGCTCACGCCTCGGCTTACAACTACTGTCACAACCGCATGGCCGCGCGGCTCGCCAGGCTGCTCGGCAAAGATCCCGCTCCTTACGAACACGAGGCGGAACTCATCGGGCGCGCCATGCGCGAATACCTGTGGCTGGGCGACCGCGGCTGGTTTGCCGAGTATAAGGACCTGCTCGGACTGCAGCTCGTCCATCCGAGCGCGGCCCTGTGGACCTTTTATCACACCCTCGATTCAGGAATGCCGACTCCCTTTGAAGCGTGGCAGATGACACGCTACGTGGACACGGAAATACCGCATCTGCCGGTGCGCGGACCAGGGGTGCCGCATGATGAATCCTACTTCGTACTGTCGTCGACGAACTGGATGCCGTATTCATGGTCGATCAACAACGTCGTCATGGCGGAGGTAGTGCACAGTGCGCTTGGCTACTGGCAGGCCGGCCGCGCCGAGGAGGCCTACCGCCTGATGAAGAGCGCGCTTCTTGCCAGCATGTACATGGGCATCTGCCCAGGCAACGTCGGCTCGATGTCGTATCTTGACGTCTACCGCCGGGAATCCCAGCGCGATTTCGCCGATCCCTCCGGCGTGCTGTCGCGTGCGCTGGTCGAAGGCCTGTTCGGAGTGAGGCCCGACGCACTCGCAGGTGAACTCTTGGTGCAGCCCGGTTTTCCGGAGAGGTGGGATCGCGCCAGCCTGCGCCATCCGGATCTAAACATCACTTTCAGGCGTGAAGGATTGACGGAGACCTACGCCATCGAGTCGAGACTCTCGAGGCCGCAGGCATTGAGGCTGCAGGTGGCCGCATTTCACGACCGCGTGAAATCCGTCACGATCAAGGGCAGCCCTGCGAACTGGCGATTGGTCGAGGATTCGGTGGCAACACCTCGGATTGAGATTCTCGGCCCTGCGGCGACACGCCATGACG